>Ga0160505_100404_pt1 | contig 25762 bp, 15 predicted proteins | sample DIDeMG_FD_108225 | JGI IMG/M metagenome (GOLD analysis project Ga0160505, IMG submission 108225) | Enriched chicken feces microbial communities from UW Madison campus, WI, USA - DID2874_E49_Stillage MG | ecosystem: Host-associated > Birds > Digestive system > Large intestine > Fecal ... | reverse complement strand
ACACAAAACGGAACAAAAATAAAAGAAGAGACTGAAAAAAAAAAAAAGGATAGAATGCCAAATTAAAACATCAAACAGAATAAAAATGCATGTGAAGTGGAAATTAGTGGCACGAGATTTACCAATCAAGTTGCTTAAGTAAAAAAAGAATCGGTGAACCAATGATAATTAGTCGTTGCAACATGGAAGCGAGGGATAGTCATCACGTGATGATAACCGACACACCTGGTCATCGATAAAATGGACTGCATACAAACCAATAAAAATAATGAGTATATGAGAAGCATCCCCTTCCTCTCGTCCCTCCTCTCGCCCATGGAGGTTTGGGTGTTTTCTAGCCACAGGAGGCTTAGGAGGCGAAGTGGTTGAGGCGAGTATACACAGAAAAAAAAGGATCTCACAGTTCCTTCGCATTTCAGTTTCGTGGCTAGTAAATGTTGACCATAAGATTAATATAGCAAAGTTCATATGAAACAGTAAAATGTGGCTAAGCATTCACCCCCAAATGCGGCGAGTGTACGTACTTAAAAGTGGGGGGGCTGGGTTCCCCTTTGCTTAGTGTGTCAAGGTACCCGCCTAACAAGGGGCTCAAGAAACCCATGACTGAGAATAGTCCACAACGTGACCTCTCTGAAAATAAAAATCTTGTACTTATCTCAAAGACAGCGACAGTAATGTGGTGTGTGTTCATGCTGTAAAAACTAAAATTGTAGCGTCGAATACGGATCTTCATTGAATGCACTGTCGTATTCAAAGTCTTTAATGTGATGATCCTAATGATCTAAGATCCACCTCTTCCCACTCTAATAGTCTCTGTTGTTTTTGTGAACCCTTTCTGAGGTGCTGTTCGTCGGCCAAATACTTCAATTAGTACTTGCATGAGTCATGACTCAATTGCGCTCAATCTCACCATCTTCTCCTTCTTGATGAGTACCCAGACTTCCCCATAAGAATATTATTTTTTCTAATATTGGACCACATCACCCCGAAGTGGCTTTGTTGGCTTCGACCAGAATGCAAAGCACTTATATTATATATCGCGGGCACAATGTTTATACGTATCCATGGATACTGGCTATCTATACATCCAAGATCGTCGGTGTTGTAAGCATTGCATCGGTATTAATCCGTTGAAAGATCTGCCTACCTTTTGGTCCAATGTGTGAGCTTTTGACTCTGCGGTAGGATACCCTTGACACAACGGCTCTGATTGGTGAAGTCATTCAGGGATCAAAGTGGAGAGGGATGGTTTGGTAGGTCGTTGTCGGTGAGAAAATACTATCACGTCATAACGATAGGAAAAAAAATAATGGTGACACTCGTATAAGCCTGTGGTCGGTATGTTGATGTTTCATCCTTTGCAAGTGAAGATCAAATTCTCAACTAAATCATGCAAATGAAAATCTTACACCATCGACGATCGACACTTTATGCGCGATGTTGCGCATAATTTAATTTGGGAAGAGAGACCACGTACGCATAAAAACGAGGACTAAATCACATCAAGGGCATTTTGAAGAGTACTTCCGCTCCTGTGGCTTTTTTTAATTTGCTGACCTCTTGGTCTCTGATACTAGATCAGGAACGCGAGGTCAAATCTTTTCTTATTACTGCATCATGTAGGCGTTGCGAACGCGGAAATGAATGTAAGGTTTGCATCCTTCCGAGAATGCTATATGTGCGGTAAAGGTATACCAAGACGGAGTTCAACCGCTCTCTTCTGCGCCATAATCTACGCACGGCTTAAAAGATAGTCACTGAGTCCATCATCATGGAAACTCAGGAAAGAAAATGATCCTTAATGTACTAGTTCTCCACCGATGCACTTCCAGTGTCGACGAGATATTCTCGCGTTGCGAATAGCGACATCAAAATGGTCGAGGAATGCCCGCCAAAGTGGGAATTCTGGGGTACCTGACAACAGAGACAGAAAGATAATCCACTCAAGTTCTCGATTTAAATTTGGAAGAGTCTAGATGGCCACCTGTACCCCAAAACGAAATTCCCAGCGCAAAACTCGGTAATAATCACCCAAAAGCGTTGGAATACGTCGTTCCAATAAGAATCATTGCATAGCTTAGCAAGGGAGATTCAAAAATGTCAAAGATCATGCGCTTTTAGACAAAGAGATTTGATTGTTGACTCGACTTTCAAGTCCATAAGGTTTCATGAACGCACAGAACCTAGCAACATTACCAAGGCACATATTTGGTAGTCAAGTACCCCAAGAATAGGTGAGGCCAGGCGAGGCAAGGCAGTAAAAAACCTACCGAACAATGAAGCTGGCGACACCTATGCTTATGCATGGCGCACGAAAATTCACCCTTCAGAATCGAATTAAAATGGCTTTTTTTTTTCTTACCCCATAAAGTAGCCAGAGTACTCTAAACTTTAGGTTAGTTGACAGCATAGATTTGACAGGAGAACCCATCGAGTACAACTCCACTGGGGAACTGACAGATGCACAACATTAATGATGCAGTAAATGTTGCGTGGGCGCCAAACGTAAGTAGTTACCACCTTGTAACCGCAGGCTGACCCACAGCTGCACGGATTCCGCAGCATTAAGGCATTAGCGAAAGAGAGCGTTCAGAGATCAACGTTCGTCCGCAGCTACATATATTAAATGACGCTTAAAGGAATGTGTACTTTGACAAGCAGCTACGACGTCTTCAAAAATAAAAACGGAAAAATAATGTGCAACGCCTAAATAGCATTTACGGCGCCAATTGAGCGCCAGAGAGCGCTGAATATTATTGTCTGTGCGGTTGTTTCGAATGACAGCGCATATTACCTATTTGTCATTCCATTTATGACAATAAGGGGGGAACGCCTGATTTCACTCTTGCGCGCCAGGCCTATTACCCAGGATGCATCAGTACTTGTGCCCAAAAGACCCTCTGCACGTTACCATGACGGGTGGCATCATGCTGCGGACACACATGCCCGCTATCCTTAACAATCGTCCACCCAGCGTAGAGATCTGCAACATGAGCGTTATATTTTCATGCTTGAGCTCTGTACACCGGAGTTGTGTTGCTATATTTTCAAGCGCATTTCGCTAGGCGTTGTCCTGAATATACCACTTCATCACGACAATACCATGTTCCTGTAGACCGTAGCTTCCATTGGTCATATATATATCGGGGAGATCCTCATCTATTGCCCGTGTTCCCCAATTCATTGCAGCTGGTACGGCCCGAGTCTCGCCTCTTCACTATTGCACCTTTCGCTGCTGCCAGTGTCATCTCACTCGTCATGTTAATCATCGATTTGTGATTTAATTCTGCTTCTTACGCCTTTTTGCTTCCCTTCACCCTTTCACCGTTCCGGTACTTCCGCTACATTCGCCCCAACTTATCCATTGCTGTTTGTTAATGGGCAGGCGAAAACCACAAGAACATCAGCTTCGAGCGAAACGATCTCGTACTCGATCTGGCTGTTTCACATGTCGGGACCGCCACATGAAATGTGACGAGCAGCTTCCTGTTTGTCAGAATTGCATCAACTCTAAGCGAAAATGCTATCGAGGCATACGCTTGAATTTCACCCAGTATACTATCTACGATCCACATAAATCTCTGTCAGCGGCAGGTTTATCTAGACCACCCAAGTTCTTCCGTCTCTTGGATCAGCTGATTGCCGTTCTGGCCCAGTACAAGGATGGCAGGAACAGCTACCGCAAGTACTTACATCTCCACAATCCTGAAGACTTGGAGGAGGCCGAACTCCGCCATCTCCAGGATATGAGTAGCAACAGAAGTGCCAGTACGCCCACCACTGTGCATCCGGTGGTTTACAACGCCGACCCCATTCATGAGGTGGTGGATCCTGGCATAAATGACGCCTGGTTTTTTCATCAGGGTGCCGAGCCAGTAAATTTTTCCGAGAACACCATCCTGGAAAGTTTTGACATTAAGAACCTGCTCATGAATCCCGTTTCTCTTGGAATGATGCCCAGTGTATCTGAAGGGCCAGCTATGAACACCACGTTCGAACCTATGGTGGACTTCAGTTCACAAAAAAAGTCTGATCCACAGCAAACGCGAGACTTCTCCAGTGTAAGTGATCCGGGACTCGTATCTACTCCTTTTGACTCGTATGCATTTGTGAAATTGATCCAGGATCAACGATACTATTGGATTCTTGATCTCTTCAATGAGATAGACGTATGGAAATCCATTATTCCCAGCTATTGTGTCCGAATTGTGCAAGCAGAGTCTGACGAAAAGTTCCGGAAACGTAACCCATCGTTTTTGCTAGACTGCTTAATGGATTGTAAAGAATTCACGTCTATGGACAGAGTTTTACATAACGCCAGACAGCAACTTAATCATTGGAAAGAATTCGACCATAGAGACGTCACCGCTACGTCCTTCAAGGGATTCGAGCAAGTACTACTCAGCATCGTCCTAATCCTCCTCAGCATGATTCTACAGGTGGTAAAACCGACATTTCTTCTCACAGAGTCGTTTAATATGGTCCTAGCCAACCAAGGAAAGATGATCCGCAAAGTGGTTGCACGCTACGAAAGGTTTCCTGAGGCATTGGTGAAAACCATGGCTGGATCATTGATGTCTACCGCCTCTCTTCAAGCCATTGTGATTCTCCGGTTTCTATTGAAGAAACACTTGCAAAAAATAGACATGTCTCTCAATTCCCGATTGTTGCCTGTGCCATTTGACGGTGAAGACGTTCTAAGATCTACCATCAGCTACGACTCACATGCGTCCTATGAGTTAGGTGAATTCTTCACTCTTACGCCATTTGAAGTAGGCCAAGTGGCCACCAAATTCCAGGACTTCGATATAAATGAAATTCACAAAGGCAAACCGTCCGATGCTGCCAAACTAAGGAATTTTTTTTGGTCGTTAGTGGAGTTCGAGAATTTCGGGGGCAAGGGTGATTTGGATTTTCTCGATAGCCTACAACCACAGGATGTAATCCCTGACAAAGACACCAATTCATGGGCGTTACGACCAAGCGATAAATGCATTGCTCTAAACATTCTCGCAGCATATCTACAGAGCACACGAAGCGAATATGCTCCACTTCAAAACACAAAATTGCATGAGATTTTCAACAAAATCAATACCTCCACCACGAAGGAGAAAGCAAACTGGACATCCTACTTCCGATGGACCCTCAATAATTGAGACTACAAGGGTTTTAAGAGTAAAGCACCACGGGTCACGATAGAAAAGTTAAAAGCGAGACCAACAGCTAAAGGTGCCCACTTAAAACACGGACAGGTCAGCGACTTGCCAAGGTAAATCTCGAGTCATTGTCAACGACATTGCATCAGCACGATATAACTGTCATACTTGTGTTCCTGAGACTTTTGTCTCCAACAGCACCTTGCTTCAGTTTGAATGCTTTTCAAGGAATTCAGTAATGGATTAGCGTCTCGATAAAATTTTGGATTGCACAAGGTTTAGTGAAGCGTGGCGTTAGACAGACACTGTAACTCCACAGACCGGAAACTTTGCAGGTGGCTTATTGAGGGGGACCCATTTCAAGTGGTTCTCTTATCATTGTAGTCTCTGTGTGACATAATATATAGTAGTCATTGGGCTTTCTTCATGATGGAGGTAATATAGCATTCCAAAGTTATAGAGCATCTTGCAGCTCCTGCCTACGGGTGTTACTACGTAATTTTCACGGCGTCAGCACAGGAAGCCAACCTACGCTTAGAATTTCCTGCTTACACTTGTTGGGCAGTCTGCATGCATAACAAATAGGCGCGCATGGATCGAAAGGTAATCGTAATCTGCAACACTAGGCTCTGGGGTGGAAATGTCGAGCGTTGATCTTCTGTATAAGGAGGTACAGGAACGTGCAGCGTGCGTGCATCCGACAACATCTTGATATGGGGGATTTTGATTCCGCTGCATACTCGACAGACATGAAATGATTTAAAATCGATTATTATTCTTCGTTCTACTATGCTTAACGTTCAAAGATGTATTGTTGATAAGTAGTGGACCCCGTGAGAGGTAGTTTTATGGACATGGTCTATCCTTTGTAAATTCGCAAATGTCTATGGTCTTAATTAAGCGAGGTTGAAAATCCTTTCAAATGTACTCAAAACTCGAAGGCACAGTGATGCAACAATCCGAATCCGGATTCAAAGGGGACATAAAATGTTCGGAGCCGGGCTACTGTATGGGGAAATCGGCGGAGAAGAACCGAGAGGAGATTAACTTTTGTTGATTGAGTACGAGAAAAAGAGAAAAAACTACTGGGAGGAAATGATGGACGAGTGATTCTGACACTTCAGTTAAGTATTGTTTAGCAGCCAGCATAATAGCCACCAGATCCATTTGATATGCACTACACATGAGTGTCTTCTTCAAACCGACATGATAAATACACATCAATTCAATTCATATTATCTTGCACAGGTTATCGTAATTTGACTCTGATCCGCAGAGTTTTCCACCAAACCATGATGTGAAGAAAAGTCTATCAAAGTTGAGCCGAAGACTGGTGATCTGACCAAGCCCCTACACCTAAGTCAAACTCATGACTAAGCCTAGTGGTTAAGCCAAGGAGTTCTAAGTCAAAATCGTTAATTTCAATAGATAACACATCTTGAATAACAAATTATAAAATCTATACTACTGGACAGGGCAACAAACTTGAAACAAGGTGACCCCCCAGAGTACTCTTTGTGATGCAGCCAGTAACTATGATATCTTTGAAGGCATTGAAATTCAGTTACGCCTTTAACCTTGGAAAAATGTATGGACATCTTTGAGTTTGACTATTTTATTTTGCTTCAGAAATGTGCTGGATTTTGGTGAATCTGATGTCAACGTGATAAGTTGAGATGGAATAGTTTATGTAATGGACCAGTTACTCTTGGGAAGATCGCATGAAGCTGTCAAGCCTACAAACTCTATGATCTCTCAAAGTACCACAGAGAAAAAGGAGAATAAGCCTTTGTTAGTGACGTCTTGACTTTCTGATGATTAGAAACCATTTCCCTATCTAATCTACATGGACCACAATCTGACTCAAACTTCAAATCAGAGTGGAACACGATTCACAGCTGTGGAGCCACACAAATGTGTAAATGAATGACTTAGAATTCATTAGATCTCAATATGATAAGTGGCTCATTGGCTTAACAGCCATAGGTAGCCATGACGTAAGTCCTAGGTCTCAGAGTTTGAAAGCATGGTAGATCCAGACGAACAAGGGTGAGCCAAAAACCGAGGTCGATCTCAAATAGAACAAGCAACGCAAATCCATTTCGGCCAGGAAAATCACCCACGGATGTATGGCGCTAACATTTACGGTGGTTTTGGTGTGATAAGAATATAAACTGGAAGATCGTCAGGTATTCTAAGAAGCGAGGAATACGGAATCGACGAAAATAAGCAAAAGGCAAAAAGAACATGCAAAACGGAAAAACGTCATGCAATGGAAAGAATTAGCATGATTATGAACCATACAGAATACAAGAGGAACTTCTCGCAACAACGCGAGCACAACGCAAGCAGAACGTAAGCAAAACGCAAGCATCCTTTGCAGAACAAAGAGCAGACAAGAACCAAGCCACATGCAGTTGACGGAGATGCCATTGTTTTGATGGTTGAAAATGTCGTGGGCAGATGTCACCAAATTGTTCACCTCAAGCGAATATCAGCCGTTCAGAATTGCCGAGATTCTGGAACCGTTAGGCAATCAATCTCGCCTAGTGATCCTCTATTGGCCTTATGACGTCGTTCATAGCCATTTAAAACAATCCCTGTAGCCTCCTCCTTTTTCAATAGAAGCTTTGTTTGATTGTAAGGTATGCATGAATTCAATTGAGGAAGTACACCACGTTTCATACATATCATCACCTCCTACATGTGATTGGCCTTCCTGGCTCACTTCGTATATGAAGAGCATTTCTCCATACATTCTTCATGACAAGGGTTAAGCGATAGAAGGAAAGAAGGTCATTTCGTTGATATGCGCTTATCCTTAGAGAAACTCTAAATGAACACCAAGGTTAGGATAAAGATTTTTGACATTTTATGATTAAAGCCATTCTCTATGTCAAATTGCTATGCTCCAATCTAAATCTTCAAATATCACTTCCATAAAAAATGAAATATCCAATTAAGATTTGCATTCTGGCCATATTCACCTCATTTTTTAATTTTTAATTAATTTATCTTCACTTCACACATTTACAATCTTCATTTAAACACATAATTCATCTCAAATAGTATACCATAACTGTGGAGGTTACCCTAACTGAGGCAGCGATTTTTTTTGTTTCATTTGTTACAAATAACCACCGTGTGTATCACGTGACTACCCACAACCAGTGAGAAAAAATTTTCTATTTCGCCCAATTCTTTTACCTACCACTTCTTAGAAATGTCCCAGGGTACCCTCTACGCTGACCAGAGAATCAGATCGGTGGCTGTTGCTGCCATTGTCAAGCACTTCGACTTGGACGTCAAGGTTGTCGCTCCTGCCGACGACAAGGCTACTTTTGACAAGTACTTTACCACTGGTAGAGTTCCAGCCTTTGTTGGACCAAAGGGCCTCAAATTGACCGAGTCTATTGCTGTGTCCATTTACTGTATGTTACATTTTGTGGCTAAATGATGAGAAATTTTTTTATTTATACAGTTATCCCTGTCTTAATAGATCATGTCGAGGATTTTCACTCTGAAATGCCTATTTTCATTCATGAATTCTTACTAACCTCCTAGTGTTGAGCCTTGTCCCTGACAACAAATTGTTGGGTAAGAACGCCACCGAGTACGCCGAGATCTTGAGATGGGCTTCTTTTTCCACTTCCGAGGTGTTGACCACCATCGCTAAGGCTTTCAAGCCAATCATTGGTAAGTCTCCTTACAACAAGAAGCAGGTTGACGACGCTTTGGCTTACCTTGAGCAGATCAACGCTGTTTTCGAGGCTAGATTGACCAACTACACCTACTTGGTTGGTGAGAGAATCACCTTTGCTGACTACTTCTCTGCTTGTCTCATCGTCAGAGGTTTCAACTACTTGTACGGTGCCGAGTGGAGAAAGGCTCACCCAGCCATCACCAGATGGTTCAAGACTGTTGTTTCCCAGCCATTCTTGAAGGATGTTCTTGGAGAGGTTGAGCTCATCGAGAAGCCAGTCGAGTACACTCCACCAAAGAAGGAGAAGAAGGAGAAGGCTCCAGCTGCCCCAAAGAAGGAGGCTAAGAAGGAGGTCAAGAAGGAGGCTGAGCCAGCTGAAGAGCCAGCTGCTGCCCCTAAGCCAAAGCACCCATTGGAGGCTTTGGGCAGACCAACTCAGGCCATTGACGAGTGGAAGAGAGTTTACTCCAACGAGGAGACCAGAGAGACTGCTATTCCATGGTTCTGGAAGAACATGTACAACCCAGAGGAGTGGTCCTTGTGGAAGGTTGACTACAAGTACAACGATGAGTTGACCTTGACCTTCATGTCCAACAACTTGGTTGGAGGTTTCTTCAACAGATTGTCTGCTTCTACTAAGTACATGTTCGGTACTTTGGTTGTCTACGGAGAGAACAACAACAACGGTATTACCGGTTTCTTCTTGATCAGAGGCCAGGACTACGCTCCAGCCTTTGATGTTGCTCCAGACTGGGAGTCTTACTCTTACACCAAGTTGGATGCTTCTGACGAGGCCACCAAGTCTTTCATCAACAACATGTTGGCTTGGGACGAGCCTGTTGAGGTGAACGGCGAGAAGAGAGAGATTGCTGACGGTAAGGTTTTCAAGTAAACAGTGTTTAATAAACCTAGGAGAGAGATAGTGTAGGGAGAATTAGGTAAACTAGAGAATTGAGCGATGGGAAAGTCAGAAGAAATAGAAGGGATTGAGAAATATATCATGAATTGGGTCTCGACTTGGAGATCGACGAAACTAAGTTGATGTCCATTGAAGAGAACGACATAGGTAGTTGATCAGAAGGAATAAATTGTCTTTATGGTCTGGATAGAAAGTAAGCCATCAACTGAGTATGTTTTAGTTGTAACCTTCAATCAATCATTTCGATGTTCTTAAACCCCGATTTTCCTGTTCTTCGACCCTATAGTGTTAAGTCTGAGCACAGCCTACTCATCTCTTAACTGCGTAGTCTTTCCATTCAAGTTTCTTCAGAAATTACCAGTAGTTTTCAGTAATTTCCAAAAACTTTTCAGTTATCACGATCCTATTCATATCATCTTTTGACATATCATTTATTCTCCATCTTTCATGGTCTTAGTTTCTTCTCACACTTGCTGAGTCCCTCATGCTCACATTCAATGCCTTCACAGTCTTCCACCAATTCCCTGAAAAGTGCCACCTTCTCATAAGTTTGGAACTATCCATATCATTGAATAAGTATATACTTATATCCTTGTAACATCGATTCTCCATTTCCCGTTTCCCATTTCCGAATCTTTCAGTAAAATTCCATAACCATTACTTTACTTTGTATCCTATCTCCATGTCTATGTACCCACCTTTTAGCCAAACATTAAACAATCAATCTATCCAGAATTCGTATTCAAAATCTAGACTTTGCACAATACCAATAAAATCCAACACAGTTTAATTCTTCAAAATTTCCTTCACCTTTGATTTTAATTCCCTCTACCCATCGCTATTCCTCCTTACAACTCCATCCCGATTCACGTCGTGTATCTAGTGCGAAAACGTCGATAGAAACCATAATACAAGTCTTTTTCCCATGGTGTCGAAACAGCAGGTGCTCCGCAACATACGAAGAAAACCGCTTTCGATTGTGGCGGGTCTCTCGCTCGTGGTGATTGTATACCTCTTCTTTTTCGGCACGCTGTCGACTTCCACAGCGTCGGCGAGCCCAAAATACTCGTACAAGAAGAAATCCAATGGGTGGTTCAAGGGAAACAATCGGGATTCAGTGATTTTGCGCAACTTGCCAAACGACCACATCAGCCACTACGACTTGAACAAGTTGGAGGCACAGGCGGCCAACGCTAAGGGCAACGATGGTGACGTGTTGATCTTGACTCCAATGAGCAAGTTCTTGCCGGAATACTGGGACAACTTGAATAAGTTGACGTATGACCATAACTACATCTCGTTGGGATTCATTTTCCCAAGAACTCCTGAAGGTGACCAGGCGTTGAAGCAGTTGGAAAAAGCTGTGAAGAAGACCCAAGGTGCAAAGGGTAAGTTCAAGAAGATCACAATTTTGAGACAAGATACCGCCTCCTTAGCTTCGCAGAAGGAGAAGGACCGCCACGCGTTGAAAGTGCAGAAGGAGCGTCGCTCCATGATGTCGTTGGCCAGAAATTCACTCTTGTTTTCCACCATTGCTCCCACCACATCGTGGATTCTCTGGTTGGATGCAGACATTGTGGAAACGCCCGTTACGCTTCTCCAGGACTTGATTGCCCACAAGAGACCCGTTCTCTCTGCAAACGTCTATCAGAGATACACTGACGAAAACGGAAAGGCTGCTATTCGTCCTTACGACTTCAACAACTGGGTGGAGTCTGAAGAGGGCTTGAAATTGGCATCAGGAATGAAGGAAGAGGATATTATAGTGGAGGGTTACTCCGAGATGGCCACTTACCGTCCGTTGATGGCCCACTTCTACGACGATAAGGGTTCAGTCGCTCAGGAAATGGCTTTGGACGGTGTCGGAGGCGGAGCCGTGTTAGTTAACGCCGATGTGCATAGAGATGGAGCCATGTTCCCTCCTTTCCCATTCTATCACTTGATAGAGACCGAGGGTTTCGCAAAAATGGCCAAAAGATTGGGTTACGAAGTGTTTGGATTGCCTAACTACTTGGTGTACCACTACAACGAGTAAGTCCATTGATAGGTGGGGGTCATTTTGGGACCTGAAGTGCCGGAATTGAGTGCAATGTTGGGGAGGAGAAGTATCTGGCTACAAAATTTTGTGTCGAAGATGTTGACACGGTTGGCCTGTGGTTAGTCATGATTGACAATCTTGGTCAAGGACTATCAAAAGAAACTGGATTCTTAAGAGACTGCGAGCGTCTGGTTGCTACTTGCTACCTACATCCATACATATTCATCCTAGGGGCTCTATTTCTACATTCATGAGCAGGTATCTTACTCTATTTTCTGTGATAATCTAACATCATGTCTCGTCTAGTCCTGCAGATACTGGGGGTTTATCTCTGGTTGTTAGCTACAGTAACTAACTTCTACCATCTAAGATTTAAAAGAATGAACCATTGAAACTGACTGAAATATCTCAATTATAGTATTATTCTCTACACCAAGTAAGAGAGGAGCCTCAATACATCTGAAATCGATATCGTCCTGCAGATAAACCACGGGGGCCAAAGTTTCCATTTGGTCTACAATATTAACGAACCACATGAACGCCCTATAAATTCTTGGAAATGAAAACGGGAAAGCACTAAGAAACTACAAAATTTTAATAAATCGTCAATGTTTATCAGAAAAATACCCCCAAATGCCCTCCAAAATGTCTCACAAAGACTCTCTCCAAATTCCCCCATGGACCCATCGCATGCCCGATTCAGCCGAGCCGCACCAAAAAAATTGAGATGCCTTTTTCTCATCTCTGCTCCACCTATTTTTTTTATTCTACATCTTCTCCAAAAATGCAACTCACATGGAAGGATATCCCGTCGGTTCCGACATCCAACGATATGTTGGATATCGTGCTTAACAGAACCCAAAGAAAAACTCCAACCGTCATCAGACCGGGTTTCAAAATCACTCGTATTAGGGCTTTCTACATGAGAAAGGTCAAGTTCACTGCTGAGGGATTTGCAGAGAAGTTCACAGACATGTTGGCTGGGTTCCCCAACATTAACGATGTTCACCCATTTCACAGGGACTTGATGGACACTTTGTACGAGAAGAATCACTACAAAGTGTCGCTTGCGGCCGTTTCTAAGGCCAAAACCTTGATTGAGCAGGTTGCTCGTGATTACGTTCGTTTGTTGAAGTTTGGTCAGTCGTTATATCAATGTAAGCAGTTGAAGCGTGCTGCTTTGGGTAGAATGGCTACTATCGTCAAGAAATTGAAGGATCCATTGGTGTATTTGGAGCAGGTGAGACAGCATTTGGGCCGTTTACCTTCCATCGACCCCAACACCAGAACCTTGCTTATTTGCGGTTACCCTAACGTCGGAAAGTCTTCGTTCTTGCGTTGCATCACTAAGGCTGATGTAGAGGTTCAACCTTATGCTTTCACCACTAAGTCGTTGTACGTGGGTCATTTTGACTACAAGTACTTGCGTTTCCAGGCCATCGATACCCCCGGTATTTTGGACCGTCCAACTGAGGAGATGAACAACATCGAAATGCAATCCATTTATGCCATTGCTCACTTGCGTTCGTGTGTGTTGTACTTCATGGATTTGTCTGAGCAGTGTGGTTTCTCTATCGAGGCTCAGGTCAAATTATTCCACTCCATCAAGCCTTTGTTTGCCAACAAGTCAGTGATGGTGGTTATGAACAAGAGTGATATTATCAAGGTGGAAGACTTAGATGCTGAGAAGCAGGAGCTCTTGAACTCCATCTCTTCCACTCCAGGTGTGGATGTCATGCACACTTCGTGTTACGAGGAGGATAACGTTATGCAAGTCAGAAATCAGGCCTGTGAGAAGTTGTTGACTGCTCGTATTGAACAGAAGTTGAAGGGTTCCGCTAGAGTGTCCAACGTGTTGAACAAGATCCATGTCGCTAGACCTCAACAGCGTGATGAGGCCGAGAGACCAGCATACATTCCGGATGCCGCTAAGAACGTGGCTAAGTACGATCCTGAGGACCCTAACAGAAGATTGTTGTCCAGGGACATCGAGGGCGAGAATGGAGGTGCTGGTGTGTTCAACATCAACTTGAAGGACTTCTACTTGTTGGATGATGACGAATGGAAGAAGGACACTATGCCTGAGGTTTTGGACGGTAAGAACGTTTACGACTTCTTGGACGCCGACATTGCTGCCAAGTTGCAAGCATTGGAGGACGAAGAAGAGAGATTGCAGGCTGAAGGATTCTACGATTCGGACTCAGACCTCGAAGATGAGGATGCCGAAGATGTTCGTGAAAAGGCTGAATGGATCCGTAACAAACACAAGGTGATGGTTCAGGAGTCCAGAAACAGAAAGTCGTTGAAGAACAGATCGTTGATTCCACGTGAACACATCAAGAAGACATTCGGTGAGATGGAAGAGCATATGAGCTCGTTAGGCCACGACACCGACCTGTTGAGATCGCGGGTCAAGGGACCAGGCAAGAGAGAATTGAGTGGAGTGGACATTTTGAAGAAGAACCAAGGTGTCAAGAAGTCCATCCAGAAGAAGAAGGCTCCAATCAGCCAACTGGACAGATTCAACGATGGTGTTGCCGATGGAGCACAGAGATCGCAGGCCGAGAGATTGGCCAAGTTGCAGAGAAGAGAGAGAAACAGAATGGCCAGACAGGGAGAGGCCGACCGTCATGTGGCAGCAGCCATGCCCAAGCATTTGTACTCTGGAAAGAGAGGATTTGGTGCCGACCGTCGTTAGGTTAGGTTTATGTACATTAATGTTAGCACTTGTGAGAGGATGTAGGGATAGATGGGGACGTGGGTTTGAACGTTCGAGGCAGTGGGTCTGTATTTGTAAACAAGAGGTGTTATGACAGCGAGGAATGATTAAGAACAATTTGGTGATGTTCTCAAGCTGCTTGTAAGTCTTAATTGGAGGGCCAGTAAGAAATTTGGGGAATTGAAGGTGGAATAGCCAAATGAGACAAGTGAATATTTTCTTGGAATCAACCATTAACTACAAAACATCGAACATTGAATTGTAACTAGGTGATAGCTCACATCACAGAGTTAAGGGTTTAGAAGGGCCATGATTCTGATTGACAACTAAAATCATTTGTGATGTAAAGGATTAGCAATGTCAAAGTAAGCAAACTATTCAATCGCAAGATTCTTTAATTACCGGTATGTATCTGAGATATCTATGACTCCATGACACCATGCTCAATGCCTACATGATTACTTGACCATATGACTTGAATAGTGGTTAGTAGTCCATAGCAACGACATTAGTTAGAAAAAAGTATCCTACGGTCTCGGGTCAATTCTCATGATAATCACCATTGCTTATCAAAGCAACCACCAACACAAAGCCTTATCGCTATCGATCGTTATGTGACGTCTCAATTTATTAAGTCTAAGCAAATCATTCATAATAGTCCGATTACTAACAAGATTCCATCTCCACTTTGATGATCCCATCTCATCATAGTTTCAATACCTTCCACGTTATCTGAGAATATCACGCCCCAGATCTTCCCACACCCTCATATTTATACCTTTATTCATACTATTCACACCTTCATATCCATTTCGCTTCCCGTGTCTTATCTCTTATCCTTCTCTCGTTATCTACCACTAACCATACAGCAACTATACACAAACCTTAACTCCCCTCCCCCTCGTATCTCGCCGATTGGCCATCAAATCCTTCACCGTTTTCTCTTGCTGTCACTGAAGATCATTGTATAATTTGTGGCAGGACATTTATGCTTATCGGTCTTGATTGTTCTATCCTGTGTGGACGACGCAAGATAAAGCCTAGGAGGTCGGAGAATGTGGGAGGGATAAATATTATCAAATTTCGTACATATTGATGATTTATTTTTTTTAATTTATCTTATTATCTTATCGCTACCATAATTAATGGAACAGTTCTGGATTTTTCCAAAAGTGCCATCGAATTTCGGCGGTAACTTCACTTGTGATAATTTTGTTTAAACCTCCGCCGATCTAGATTGTGGATCATATTCTCACTGTGGAGGAGCCACAACCATCTAGCCCTAAAAAAACCTCCACAAAACCGCTCAAAAAACCCCCGACCATAGAAAGCCAATCAAAAACCTCAACATCCACGCCTCCACATCTGCCGGGGCCCCCATTCTCTCACTTAACTCCAGCCACATGAATGTCCGCTATCCACAATCCTCCAGATAGGTAACTGTGCCTTTCCTGCAGGACTCACCACGGGAAAAAGAATCCTCTTATCTAATCAACAACTCCTCTACTCATCATTTTTTTCTTGATAACCGTTTTTTCTCCTTCCACGACTACGACGAACCACCACTTCTGCAGTTTTGCTACGTCTCGTCACCGTCGTCTCCTCACCGCCTTAGTTGTCTGCGCCGTTGCTGCCTCACAATCATGAACGGCCACCTGGACATTCAATTTCTAAGCGTCAACCACAATAAATACGTCCCCTACCCGCCGGAAAACCAGAAGAATCACAAGCAAATGGCGCCGAATGCCGATAAGTCGCATCCCCGCACTCCCAAACACCTTCATGCATTCGATTTGCTGTCGATTTCAGACCAATTACCCCCCAATACCGGGCCTCCGGGTACGGTTCCTGTCAATGGAACCAACTCCTCGTCTACCTCCAATAAAAACTTGAGCCACGTGCCGTGCAAGTTCTACCGCCAGGGTATCTGCCAGGCTGGCAATCTGTGTCCTTTCAGCCACAATTTGGATGGCACTTTGGCCGCAGACAAGTTGCCATGCAAGTACTTTCAGAAGGGGAATTGTAAGTTCGGCTTGAAGTGTGCGTTGGCCCACTTTTTACCTGATGGCACTCGTGTTAACTCCAAGAGCTTGCTGTCCTACCGCCGCAACAACGACCGTAACAGCGACCGTAATAACGACCGTAGCACTGATCGTGGAAACGATCGTGGAAATGACCGTGAACGCACTGACCGTGACCGTCAGGACCGTGATCGTCAGGACCGTGACCGTGAGCGCTCCAGCTACTTTTCGGGCTTACCTTCTTCCAATCACCACCAAAGGAGCTCCTCTGTGTCTTCGACGGTGGCTGCAGGTGCTCCGTTTTCGTATTCGACAGGTGGACATGCGTCGACGTCTTCCTCCTCGGAGTCCTACTCACACTCGCCAGTCTCACAGCCTATTGATATCAGCGTCAATTCTCTCTTGCGCTCAGGCAACGGCTCGTCTGCCCTGGGAAACACATCTGCTACTTCAGCTACCTTCCCTTCGTCGATGTCTTCGTCACATCCTCACGCTCAAACATCTGTTCCTTCCAGCTTCCGTACTTACAGCAATAACTATATCGCCCTAGGAGCAGGCTCTTCTTTGACTAGTTATGGTGGAAGCGATTGGCTGGTCAATGGACTGATTGGCGGTACCAACGGAGGTCTGTCCGGAACGTCCCATTTGATGCTGAACCCGTTCAACACTCCTGGAACTAGAATGACTTCCAACCCCATGCGCAGATCATTGTCGTCAAATTCTCCTCCCAACTTTTCCATGGCATCGCCAGTATCTGGAGAATTTAGCCGTGAGTTCAACCGGCCAACTTCAAGCGAATTTTCTACGGGCACATCGGCATTCCAGTCGCCCCAAACACAATTCAGCACCCCGTACTCGAAACTTTCTAGGAACAACATATTCTCAACATCTCCTCAGTATAACTTCAATCTGAGTGGCCCGGATTCTGCGGTAGTTGACGATGATAGCGAGGGAAACTATGGAGACGAAGATAACGTTTTTTTCGAAGACTACGTGCCCGCATCGCTTGGTAACCTCATCTTGACGCCTCAAGAGTGCAAGAGACGCAATTCCAGATCGCAATCGGGGACATTACTTGTTCGCCCCAACATTGCATCGACGATATCATTTGATAAACGCTCGGAGAAGAAGCTCCCCAGCGGAGATGATGTTTTTTTGATGGACTAGGGAAACTAAATTTACTTTATATTTGTTTTGGTTGTTTTATTTGTGTGGTAAAAGTTCCTGTGGGGTTAAGTTAAGCATTGATGGGCTGCTGGATGGTCGCATCAGGGTGTGCAAAAGTCAGGGATGGTCAAGGACAATGAGATACACGAAAAGTCGGAAAAGAGACTAGAAAAAGAAAATGAAAAAAAAAAAAGAAGTTCAAACTTTGAAGATCTACCTTGGGAGAGCAGAAGTACCTTGTTCAAAAAACAAGGCCGTTTAGATTTGCTCTCTCACGTTAACCTATGAACATGATATTTTTATATGTACAGTAGAAGTGCTGCAACATTTACTGCTTCCCTTCCGTCACCGCTGGTGGTGCAGCTCTATAGATATCAGCACAAAGCTTCTGGTAACTCTCCAACGCTCTGACATTTTCCATCTCCAACTCTGGCTTCACTCCTCTTACATGATCGCTCTCGAACAACGTTCCCACAAATGCCATCTCGTCGGTGTAAGGATTCATCGTTATAACAATGTAATCAGTCACCAGTCTCTCTGTCGTGTTAGGCTCTTGAGAATCGGAAGTGATAACCATTTCTTGTCTGGTTTGAACCTTAACAACAAACTGAACTACAGCAGAAACATCGTTGCTGTCTGGAATTGGGGTAAAACTGACCAACTTGGGGTTACCTTCGATGCTTTTCAAATTCCACTCTAATTTAGAACGAATAGGGAAAGTCACAGCTCTGGCAGCCAATGACTTCACAACTTCAATACCTGCAATTCCATCTAGTTGCGACTGCAAGTAGGACTGTCTTTGAGCACCAGGAAGAGAGCATGCAGCTGCAAAGATCTTGTTTGTTTTCACATACTTGTCCACGGCCAACTCCTTCCAGTCATTGATTCTGAGCTTCAACTTGGTATCTGACTTGAACTTAGAAATACTGAAGGTGTTCAATCCGAACGCTCCAATACGTCTGAGAATGAGCTTGTGCCACGAGGTAACTGGGCAGTCTCTGAGTCTTGGAGGAATGTAGAAGTCTGCCAAAACTCCAATTGCCTTGATAGGTACCAAAGACACATCTGGAGCCTTCTGTTTCTTCTTCTTTGGCTTCTCAGTCGAGTATGCTCTCACAGCACGTGAAGCAGGAAGACCTACCAAACCAGCGTGTGAGAACACTCTAGCAGCACTATAAGGGACTCTAGGTGTCAATATGCTTTTGAGTGGAAACATTAGGTTTGTTGAACAGATCTAGTGAGTCGAAAATTTAACTTGGTGGTGACACCCGTACCTCCGACTATATTGTAGAGTCTAAGAATGATAGGAAATCGACAAAGAAAGGCGAAGATCAGTGAAAGCATTACATTGGATCATGATTGATTGGTTCTATTGATCTTCTATCCTTTTTATGGTTTCCATTTGATGATGATTACCCAGATTTTGCAGGTTAATGGTCTCAATTCCCATACTACAATGTTGACTTGTAGAAAAGTCAAGGATAAAGCAGCAAAATCAACCAACAAAAAGATCTAAGTGATACCAAAATTTTTATCATTTCTCCCAATTACTCCTGCTATAATCTCTTCCCCAGCTTAATAATCTTCCCAGCCTAGTTGGTTAGATTCCCGAAGATAATACACCCGTACACCAGGCGATGAGATACACCTTTCGAGTCACTTAAATCTTCAAAGTCCATCATTAGCCATGCCTTCTGCCCCCAAGAAGCTTACGCCCGAGAAGGAGAGATTTATCCAGTGCTGTGGTGACATCTCGCTCGAGTTGGTTGCGTCGTTGAAAAATTCCAAAGACATCAATTTGAATGGACTCATTACTAGATATGCTAAGAAGTACAAGTTGAAGAACCAGCCTCGGTTAACTGACATTATCTCGTCTATTCCGGATCAACACAAGAAGTACTTAATTCCAAAGCTTAAGGCCAAACCCGTGAGAACTGCCTCAGGAATCGCTGTAGTGGCTGTCATGTGTAAGCCCCACAGATGTCCTCACATTGCTTACACTGGAAACATCTGCGTTTACTGTCCGGGAGGCCCCGACTCAGACTTCGAGTACTCTACCCAGTCGTATACTGGATACGAGCCGACATCCATGCGTGCTATACGAGCCCGTTATGACCCTTACGAACAAGCAAGAGGAAGAGTCGAGCAACTACGTCTGTTGGGCCATCTGATTGATAAGGTGGAATATATCATCATGGGAGGAACGTTCATGTCGTTGCCAATCGACTACAGAGAGGGCTTCATCACCCAGTTGCATAATGCGTTATCTGGCTATAACGGCAAGGACATTGACGAGGCCATTCGCTACTCACAGCAATCGCAAACAAAATGTGTGGGAATCACTATCGAAACAAGGCCCGATTACTGTACGGAGACCCATCTTAGTGATATGTTAAAGTATGGATGCACGCGACTTGAAGTGGGTGTTCAGTCCGTTTATGAGGACGTGGCTAGAGATACCAACAGAGGTCATACGGTCAAGGCAGTCTGTGAAACATTTGCCGTGGCCAAAGACGCTGGTTACAAGGTGGTGAGTCACATGATGCCCGATTTGCCCAACGTGGGGATGGAGAGAGACCTCCAGCAGTTCATTGAATACTTTGAGAACCCTGCCTTCCGTACGGATGGACTCAAGATCTATCCAACTTTGGTTATTAGAGGAACGGGTCTCTATGAGTTGTGGAAGAAGGGATTGTACAAGTCGTATAATGCAAATGCATTGATTGACTTGGTGGCCAGAATCATGGCGCTTGTGCCTCCATGGACTCGTATCTACAGAGTGCAGAGAGATATTCCTATGCCATTGGTGACATCAGGAGTGGAAAATGGTAACTTGCGTGAATTGGCGTTGGCCAGAATGAAAGACTTTGGAACAACCTGTCGTGATGTAAGAACGAGAGAAGTGGGAATCCAAGAGGTGCACCATAAGGTTTCGCCCGATCAAGTGGAGTTGATTAGAAGAGACTACTATGCCAATGGAGGATGGGAAACGTTTTTATCATACGAGGATCCCAAGCAGGATATCTTGATCGGCTTACTCCGTTTGAGAAAGGCGCTGAAGAAATACACCTACAGAAAAGAATTTACTTCTCAGCCCACGTCAATTGTTCGTGAATTGCACGTTTATGGTTCGGTGGTACCGCTCCACTCCAGAGACCCCAGAAAATTCCAGCATCAAGGTTTCGGAACTTTGCTCATGGAGGAGGCAGCTAGAATTGCAAAGGAAGAGCATGGATCCAAGAAGATCAGTGTGATTTCGGGAGTTGGAGTGAGAAACTACTACGCCAAGTTGGGTTACGAGTTGGATGGTCCATTTATGTCCAAGACACTTTAGGTCAAGTGTCGAGTCATCGCTTAGGAAGGTTTATACATTTAATACAAACGGCTTTAATACATTCCATTATGACCCTTTATTCCAATTTTTTTTATAATACACGCCAATGTGATTTTAAATCGACCGATAATGCAGCACTCGTAAGTGTGGAAGAATATGCAATAGTAAAAGAACGTAAGCAGCTGGAAAAGTTCGCCGCAGAAACTCTAGTGATGATGGAAGTATTTGTTGGACAGCGGTTGCGATCCGGCCTCACGGGACCACCCATGAATGTCTTCGCCAGATCCACCTACCGGTCTTTCGAGAACAACATTCTCTAAACCGAGGGCATCGCTCAACCATGGGTGATTGATCATTCCACCTGCATCTGCCCGCAACTCAGGCTGTAATGCAAGCATAGGCATCAAGAAGTCAGCAATTTCGATGGCGTCGCTGACGCTAAACTTGTACTTCTCGATTAAAACGTCCTTCAATGCCCATGGCTTGAGCTTAGCAATTCTCAGAAGCTCGTCCTTGCTGTTGAAAAACTCACGAGCGTAATAGCTCTCTTTCAACATCGACCTGGGAAAAGGCCCGATCAATTCGATGATCTGAGCAATGTGGTCGTCATCCTTAGTATAGGACTTTCCATTCCTGGGATCAAAGAGGTAGTCCCCTGTCAAGAGTTCGAAGATTAAGCATGCGAATGACCACAAGTCAGCAGATGCACCCCAGTGGTATCCAAGAAGAACCTCGGGTGATCTATATTGTCTGGTTTGGATTTCATCGGTGAAATGATGGTGGACCCAACATGCATTTCCCAAATCGGCAATCTTAACGGAGATCAACTCATCCTCGTTGATGATCATAGATGTGTCGTTGAACGCATCCCCGGATTGATGCATGTAAGATGCAGATGAATTGTATGTTTGTGAGATGGACATGGACGAAAGTGAGTTGTTCAAGCTCTTCTCCATGTTGTCGTTCTCCTCCTGGTCGGAGTTATTCATGAACGAAGACTCGCTGTGCACGGTCTTCATGTTGCCCTCTCCCATAGACGACTGGCTATTAACCGGACGAATGGAGTTGTTGACAAATGACCCCAGGCCAATCATGGTCCGCACAGGAGTGTTGTTTGTTGTCTGAGAGAGACCCGAGACGCTTGTGAAGGACTTGTTGAACGAGCGGAGTGGCGAAGGCAATGGCTGGGATCCCGTGATTAAGGTTTGCCTTCTGGAGCGACGGCCATTTCTTCCAATGGATGGAGAACTAGTGACATTGCCAGACGAACGCACCTTTTGCATCACGGCAGCCAGATGGGTCTGCGGGGTGCTCTGATTCAGATCAGATGGCATGTCCGAGGTGGACGCAACAGCTGCATTAGGTGAGTTCAAGTCTGTACGGGAGCTACGGTCCGATTTAGACTTTGTACGACCCAACTTACGCTGGCGTTTTGCCTGGTGTTCCTCCTCCTCCACCAAACGCACAATCTGCTCCACATCGCCAATCTCGATCAACACGTTTTCTGGCTTCAAGTCGGTATGGATCACGCCGCACATTCTGTGCAAGAAGTCAAGGGCAGACAAGAGCTGCTTCGCGATTTGCTTGACGAACACCACTGGGATTCCACGGTGCTTGTATCTACGGATGAGCCCCAATAAATTCTCGCCCAAAACCTCGAAAACCATACACACATGGAGCCCGTTAGGGCCCTTATGAGTAAAGGTGTCTAGCAACTGAATCACATGCTCGTGACCGGGATGGTGCACATCGGAGGTAGTGACCTTGTCCAACAACTTGATCTCATCGACAGCAGTGTCAGTGTAGTGTTTTGCACTTCTTACGATCTTCATAGCCACATGGCACTGTTTGTCGTTGTCTCTTGCCAACCAAACAGTCGAGAAGTGACCCCACCCAAGCTTTCTCACTAACGTATACTTGTTATTTTTGTACGTCTCTCCAATGTAGCACGTGTGGTAGCCGCCAGGAACGTAATCCTTGAGATCCTCCTCGTTCTCTGGGTTTACATCTACAAAATCGTCATCAGAGTCGGATTCAGAATCGTTCAGACGGTCATACAGATGATCCCCAACCTTGTCAGCGGGTTTCTCGGCATGTTTCGCTAAGTCGTACCTATCGTACTTGTCGCCACCCACCGAAGCTGTGTCTGTTTCGATGTCGGCATCTAGCGGCTCCATTCTGTCCTTGAGACTGGCCAAATGGTCCTCGGAGCGGTCTTCAAACGTGGTTGTGATGGGCGCGAGCTCAGGACGGAAGCTTTTCACCAAAGGCAACAGCGTAGCGCTGGTGGCCAGTCCAACTAGAGGAAGAAAGTTGAGAGACCCCGACACATCACTGGCGGTACTAGATTTTCTCTGTTTTTCGTGCTGGAAGTTATGATGCGTGGCCTGCTGGCTCTCCTGATTTGCGTCGGCCTTCTGGATGGCTAGAGACAAGTTGGACTTGTGCTGAAGGGGCATTAGGCAGTTCAGGGATTGAGGAAGTGATCAAAACAGTTCTCGGTGGGTAATGGGAAAAAAAAAACCCTGGTTATGGTCTGGTCACGTGATTATTTGATCGGGTCTAATTTAAGCTCCGATCGGGTTATTAATTCGGACCGAATAGGTGAATTAGTTGATAATTTCAAGAGTTTTAATTCATAAAATTCGATACTTCCAAAGATATTCATCTGTTTTTCTAACTTTTGGGTTGTTGGTCCTGACGTCATGGCTAAGTTCTCACCAATTTTGCGAGATTGTAATTTGTCTGACAAAATATTTTTCTGGTATGTGAATTGATCTTTGACACATCGAAAAAATTCTTATGTTTCTTAATAGTTGCAAAATAGGGGTAATGAGAGAATTTTGAATCATACGTTAATGTCAAATCGTGTTGTATCATTTTTTACTGCACCTTCATGTCTCACATCCCATCAATCTAATAATATTTTGACATTCTGATCCTCTATTGAATTTCTCAGATTATCCTTTTCTTGAAATTCCTTCTGTTTCTTCAATATTCTCAATCATTCCAATCATTCCTACAGTCGAACTACCGATTCCTCTTTCTACCAATTGTCATCTGACAGTAAATTGCTATTTATCTATACAACTAGTCGAGATCCATCTCGTCACTCTTGGCCTCAGCAGTCTCACCTCCCTTGGATGCCTCTCTAGCAGCAGCCATCTTCTCAGCCATAGCAGCCATCTGTGCAGCCTCCTGCTTCTGTCTGATAGCCTGCTTCTTCTCCTCCTGGTCAGCCTGGTAACGACCCTTGATGAGGTTACCGATCGATGCCAACTCCTCGTACTTGGCGATGTACTTGGCCTTGGTCGAGTCGTAACCGTCATCGTACAACCAGTCCTCGGTCTTCAACAACAAAGCGGTCAACTTCTCCTTCTCGGCGTCAGAAGCAAACTTGGCGTATTGGTCGTCCAACTTTCCTCTCAACTCGTAGATGTACTCCTCCAAGGCATTCTTTCTGTCCTCAGTGTCAGCGACCAACTTGTCAGCGACAACCAAAGAAGCCTCCTTCTCGAACAAACCTTGTCTCTCAGACTCGGACAAAGCAGCAGACTCAATTTCGATCACCAAGTCGTCCTTCTTGACCAACTTCTTGACCTCCTTGTACTGTGGCTCGGCATCCTCATCGTCACCCTCCTTTGGTTCAATCAACTCCTTGACGAGCTTCTCCTCAACAGTGTGAGCAGATTCGATGGTGTAGAAACCAGATGGGTCGTTTCTCAACTTCAACTTGGTGGCAATAGAAGTCTCACCTTCGTTTGGAACAACACCCTTGATGGTCCATTTAGCAATCAATGGATCAACACCGACTGGCAACTCAGCCTTGTTGGTGTATCTGGCCTCGATCTCAAAGTCTCCCTTTCTGTACAAAGTGATAACCTTGGTGGATGGGAAAAGACCACCTCTTGGGAAAACCTCCAAGTGGTCGTCGTCCTCCTCCTCCTTGTTCCAGAAGTAAGAAACCGAGTATGGGTTGAAGTCCTCGAACTTGAAAGGTCTAACTCTCAAGGTTGGAGAGTGCATAGCACAGATGAATGCATTACCTCTGGCGATGGCCTCGTCCTGGTTCAAAGTGGTGGACAATGGCTTGCCGAAGATCTCGGTCAATCTGTTCTTCAAGGAGGGAACTCTAGTACAGCCACCAATGATCTCGATAGAGTCAATGTCAGCGGCAGTAAGACCAGCGTCCTTCAAGGCAACCTCAATAGGAACGTGGACTCTGTCCAACAATGGCTTGACGTACTCCTCCAACTCCTCTCTAGTCAAAGAAGAGGACACATCGACGTCGTTCATGACAGACTCAATGTTGATTGGAGCAGAAGTGTTAGCAGACAACACCTTCTTGACCTTCTCGGAGGCAGTAAGCACTCTGTAGAAAGCCTTAGGGTTCTCTCTGACATCGATCTTGTACTTACCCTTGAACTCGTCAGCAAAGTGGTTAGCAATGGCGTAGTCGAAGTCTCTACCACCAAAGTGCTTGTCGTAGGCAGAACCCAAGATCTTCAACTCACCCTTCTTAACGGCAGCGATAGAGATCTGCAAGGAGGAGTGACCAATGTCAAGGAAAGCAACCTTCTTAGCCTCATCCTCAGGCAAGTCGTTCTGCTTGAAAACACCGTACCCGACGGCAGCGGCAGTAACCTCGTTGACGATTCTCACAGGGTTCAAACCGGCAATCTTACAGGCGTCAGAGGCGGCTCTT
>Ga0160505_100403_pt1 | contig 25835 bp, 11 predicted proteins | sample DIDeMG_FD_108225 | JGI IMG/M metagenome (GOLD analysis project Ga0160505, IMG submission 108225) | Enriched chicken feces microbial communities from UW Madison campus, WI, USA - DID2874_E49_Stillage MG | ecosystem: Host-associated > Birds > Digestive system > Large intestine > Fecal ... | reverse complement strand
TTTTTTTTTTTTTTTTTTTTTTTTTTTTTTTTTTTTTTTTTTTTTTTTTTTTTTTTTTTTTCACGTTCAACACACCCAGCACATGGCCAACACAGGTAATGATCAAAAACCTAAAGAGTCAGAGCCAACTACAGAGGCCGCTTTCCTGAATTGCTGTTATTCCTTACGGCAAAAGGAAAAAAAAATTTAAAAAAAAAAATTATATAAAACCTTTTATTTCTTACTTTTCTTCTTTCTTCTTATTCTTTTTCTTTCTTCAGCAATCTCAATTGTTGTAATTCAATTATCTGCCCTTACAGACCACAAACCATGTCTACCTACGCCCTCTCCCAGAAGCACAAGGACGTAAGTATATTTCTTAGTTTCACTACTTGTTAACCCCAAATCTAACCCTCTTTTCCAGCTCATCGAGGACCGTCTTGCTGATCTCGACCCCGAGGTCCAGCAGATTATTGATGACGAAATCACCCGTCAGCGTGAGTCTATTGTTCTTATTGCCTCTGAGAACTTGACCTCCAAGTCCGTTTTCGACGCCTTGGGAACCCCCATGTGCAACAAGTACTCTGAGGGTTACCCCGGTGCCCGTTACTACGGTGGTAACCAGCACATTGATCGCATTGAGACTCTCTGCCAGCAGCGTGCTCTCGAGGCCTTCAACGTCACCTCTGACAAGTGGGGCGTCAATGTCCAGACCCTTTCTGGTTCTCCTGCCAACCTCCAGGTCTACCAGGCCATTATGAAGCCCCATGAGCGTCTCATGGGTCTTGACCTCCCCCACGGTGGTCATCTTTCCCACGGTTACCAGACTGACAGCAGAAAGATTTCTGCTGTCTCTACTTACTTTGAGACCATGCCTTACCGTGTTGATCTCGAGACTGGCATCATCGACTACGACATGCTTGAGAAGACTGCCGTTCTCTACAGACCCAAGGTTCTTGTTGCCGGTACTTCTGCTTACTGCCGCTTGATTGACTACAAGCGCATGCGTGAGATTGCCGACAAGGTCGGTGCTTACCTTGTTGTCGACATGGCCCACATTTCTGGTCTCGTCGCTGCTGGTGTCATTCCCTCTCCTTTTGAGTACGCTGATATTGTCACCACCACCACCCACAAGTCTCTCCGTGGTCCCCGTGGTGCCATGATCTTCTTCAGACGTGGTGTCCGCTCTGTCAACCCCAAGACTGGCAAGGAGGTTCTTTACGATCTCGAGAACCCCATCAACTTTTCTGTCTTCCCCGGCCATCAGGGTGGTCCTCACAACCACACCATCACTGCTCTTGCCGTTGCTCTTAAGCAGGCCAAGACCCCCGAGTTCAAGGAGTACCAGTCCCTCGTCCTCAAGAACGCCAAGGTTCTTGAGGCTGAGTTCAAGGCCAAGTCCTACAAGCTCGTTTCTGACGGTACTGACTCTCACATGGTCCTTGTCTCTCTCCGTGATAAGGGTATTGACGGTGCTCGTGTCGAGACTGTCTGTGAGGCTATCAACATTGCCCTCAACAAGAACTCTATTCCCGGTGACAAGTCTGCTCTTGTTCCTGGTGGTATCCGTATTGGTGCTCCCGCCATGACCACCCGTGGTCTCGGTGAGAAGGACTTTGAGCGCATTGTTGGCTACATTGACCAGGCCATCAACCTTGCCATTGAAATCCAGCAGAGCCTGCCCAAGGAGGCCAACAAGCTCAAGGATTTCAAGGCCAGAATTGCCCAGGGTGACGAGCGTCTCACCAGCATTAAGAACGAGATTGCCAACTGGGTCAGAGACTTCCCCCTCCCTGTCTAAGTCTAGAACAATAATTGACACTAGCGGTCCCAGAGGCTCCGCATGATAATAACCCTCCCAAAAAACCTGGGACTCTAGAAATCCACCATAGAGTCTTTTGTTTTCTTTTAATGTCTACTACACAGCTTCAACATGTTTGTGGAAGTTGATATCCCTTTTTCACGAGTCTTGCTTTTTTTTCTTCTTCTTTGTTTATATATATATATATATTTGTCTTTATAGTCATTTTAGTTCTCATGAAAATTTCAACAAAATGTTTCACTACAAAAAACACATACAAAATTATGATCTAATCCCTTGTAAAAATATATATCCTCCTCTATACACAAAAGCAGCAAGTGAAAAAAAAAATTTGGAAAGTAAAAAATTTTTCACAATGGCTGCAAAGATCACATGAAAAAAAAAAATACAATAAAAAAACGTTAATTTCCTTATATAAACAGTCTACATATAATATTTCTAATACTATAACAATTGCATACATAAATTTAACTATACGTCTATTTCAAAAAAATTAAAAGGACAAAAAAAAAAAATAATCTCAACAAAAAAAAAATGAACACAGCCAAAAAATACAAAAAGAAATAAAAAAAAAAGACCCTGAACAAGAGATAAGTTTTAATTAGCTGGGTTATCGACTGATTTGGGTGATTGTAGCGCAGGGTGGGGGAGGGGGGAGGCCAAGCCGTCGGCACCCGCAGGCGCTTCCGTCGGAGACGTTGCCGCTGGAGGTGTCGTTGTTACCGCTGGGACAGTATCAGCACTATCAGCCGCAGCAGGGGCAGCAGCAGGCTTGCGCGATCCCCAGAATGACGACCAGCCCGTCAGGAACCCGCCGGCTGACGCGGTGCGGCGCGCAGAGGCCGCCTGGCTTGCAGTCGTGGTGGGCGCTGGCGCTGCTGGGGGCGGAATACTACTGGCTGACTTGGCTGAAGGGGAAGAGTCCGTGTCAAGGGCATCCTCCGAGCCGTTGCTCATAATGGGCTCAAGGGTGTGGACACTGTGGTTGGTAGAGACAGTGTTTGCACGCAAGCGACCTGGGTACAGTCCCTCATCGCGAACTGAGGGGGGTGAAGTCGGCGATGAGGGCGTACCAGGCTTGCGCCATAGGAACGAGCCCCAAGTCTTGGTTGAAGCGGGGGAAGTCGCGCCACCAGCTTGTTGCTGAGTCTTGGATTCATCAGACTTAGACGAAAAGAATGAAATCTGGGAGAGCGTTGACGCTGAGCGTTGATGAGTTTCCTTGGGTGGCATTAACGTCATGGCCATATGCTTGGGCTCAACAATATCAAAGATTTCATCATCGGTAAGCTTTGAAAAGATGCGGTAGTTGTTTGTCTTCTTCCACTCTTGGACCCAAGTCTGGCTGAACAACTTGACGGGATTGCCATCAACTTCACGCAACATCATCATCTTGGGAGGCTGGTTGGAAAACCGGCTCAAAAACTCGTCATACTTTACGGACGACATGAAGCCCATAATGTAGTCTTCAAATTGCTGTCTCACAAAGTCTTCACTACCATGGAATCCAAGACCCTTGGGCTTCCAAGGATCCTTAGGATCCCACGTCTCCACAACCGACTGCGTAATGTAGTCCATCCACTTTTTATCATTGGTGGACAGAGCAAGTGCCTTCTTCAAGTTGTTGTCCTTAAACTCCACTATACCTTGATCAAATTTAACAACAAGATCGCATTCACAACTCTCAACAATAAGAGAGTTAGTAGAGCCAACCAAAAAGTATTTGGTTTCAGGAGCATTCACCTTGTTGAATTGCTGAAGAGGCAAGTAAGGGTTGAACATACCACCTTCAGAGAACGGCTGGAGTGGTAAGCCCATGAACCTAAGCAAAGAATTGCGGTCACTACTTTTCAAACTCAAGGGCTTCTTAACAGTGTCCTCGTATTTGTGAAGTAGCGGCGAGCAACTATCCTCCAAGTGTTCCAGCAAGGCTGGGACCAGCGAAACAAGGGAGAACTGCGACGAACACAGGTTTTCTGTATTTTTGGAGTAAAAGATAATTTTCTTTTCCAGTAGTAAGGCCTTGAACAAAACAAGAACATTGTTCTTCATGTGGAAAATCAATTCTCTCAGCGACATACCAACGTACATGTCATTCTCATCAAGCTGAGTGTCAAACATTACGTTCAGATTGTCGTACAGATTATCAATGAGTGACAAGTCACTAAAGTCACCTTGTTCAAAGAAAGCTCTTGTAATTACAGCAAGCTTTTCTCTAATGGGGCCGAAGATGGGCTTTCTGGCAATAACCACAACAGACTTGTGGACAGTCGATCTAGTAACATCGGCTGGCTTCTCCTTGAGATCATCAGCGCTGATTTGTCTGTTGCACGAAATACCGAAAAGAGTCGTCGCGCTATCCATGTCGGAAACATCCTCAATGATCTCTCCTTCCTTGTTGCGAGTGGGGACCACAAGAGGCGCAGTCTTGTTGACTGTATCGTAGGGCAAAGTGAAGTAGCAAAAGTTTTCTTCACGGGAATGGCTACCATCAGGCAAGCTTTGGAAGGGCAAATCGGGCCAAAGCTTAGATTGATCACCATCACATCCCTTCCAGTACTCAACTTGAGGGCCATGTGCATGATGGAATCCAACAACACAAACGGCAAAAATGATATTTCCTTCATCCTTAACAACTGATTCAGTCTCCTTGACAATAGGAGTGAGAGTAACAGAGGGACTACGGCGAGACTTGACATCAGCATCTGGAAGTAGGGCTGAAGGAGCCAAACTAGGAAGAGGCTTGTCTTTAGGATCGACGAGAACAATGCTTTCACTTAAAGAAGTGGTACTATTAGAAGCATTAATATCTCTAGTAAGTCCGATATCATCTCTTTCCAAAGTATCAGCAAACGACTTATGAGTGTCTACTTCTGGCACGGGAGCAGCAATAGAAGGCAAAGGCTTGTTGAGTGAGGGGAAAGTAAATGTTTCATTTGGTGATCGGGGTAGAGGGGCCTCAGGAGAAGCAGGGATGACCGGAGCTTCTGCCTTGGAAAGTGCAAACCAATCGTCTTCAAGAGATGTGTCAGTGGAATTTGAAACAGATCTAGTTTGTAGGATTGCCTTTTCAGTCTCTTGGTGTACTGAAGATTCAAAGTCTTCAGTCGTAGCGGCAGGAGTTTTTGTCGGTGAAGAAAATGAAACCTGAGATCTCGGAGTTTCTGGAGATCCGGAGTTTACCTCAGAGGTAGCAAGGAATGAATTATCACTTCTGACAGTAGTTTCAGCAAAATCAAAAAAGCTATTTTCACCGGAAACTGCGTTAGCATGTGACTCACCATCCAAAGCTTTATCCCAAACACTTGATTCAACAAGTTCTGTAGGGTTAGCAACCTCCATAGGGCTGCCATAAGCTTTATAAACAGGCGTAGCATCAAAGTCACCATCACTGTCTCTGAAATCAAACTGAGATTCTTCTGGCTTTTCTTCGTTAACAGCCTTAGGCAGTGAAGCTGGCTTCTCCTGTAACTCTTCATCACCCTCGTGGTCACCAATAGAACGGTGACTAGGAGTCTTAGTGATGACAACAGAATCAGATTCAGAAGTTAGTGAAGATTCCTCCAAGTGATCTTCAGTCTCAGTCTCAGGTACCAAAATAGGAGCAACCTGAGAAGAGTCCTGAACATCTTTTTCGACAAATTCAGTCTGGATAGGAATTTGAGAAACAGTAACTGGTTCAGAATCAGAATCAGAATCAGAATCAGAATCAGTGTTCTCTTGTTCCCAACCCTGAGTAGAGACTTGGTTATCCTCAGGGAAATCGTTAATTTCTGTTTTCGTGGCTTTACTCTGAATTGGGCTTTGCTCAATTACAGAAGATTCATCAGAAATATCAGAGTTGGAATCAACATCTTGGTTGTTATCAATTTCATCGTAGCTTTCAACATCAGGCTGAGAAGAGGCGGCGGATGCGGTTTCATTGAAAGTAAACAAAGACTTCAAAGAGGAATCTTGAGCAGGAATTGCCGATCCCGGCAAAAGTTCATTTTTGCCGTAAGATAAATCTGAGGTATCGATAGGAGTAGAAGAACGGATATCAGAAGTCTCTGAAGCAACAAACTTGGAACGGTCAAACAAGGATTCCATCGGTAAGTTATTTGAGTTAGCATTAACCTCTTCCTTTTCATCATCGCAATCAGAGTCTGAGTTGAGAGGGTCGTCCTCAGGCTGGATGCTACTCAAATCGGGAATGCTGGCAGAAATATTGATTGTCTGAGTTTCAAAACCTGATTTCTGTACACCCATATGAGAATCAATCACAGTACGGGGAACAGGATCCAAGAGACTGGCTGTAACATTACCGTCACCAGGTGAGGACTCTAAGGATCTAGTTGAGGAAACAGACTCAATAGGTGATTGAGGTGCAAAGTCAGGATAGTCTTCCATGACCTGTGTCGATTCTGCGACAAACGATTCAAGAATATTGACAGACGAAGCCATAGATAATCTGTTGTCATCCCCTTGGTCCTCAGGAACAGAAACAAATGACTCGTCAGAGACTGACCTGGAAGGAGAGTGTCGGTGTTGGGGAGCTAGAACCTCAGAAAATGCTGCAGGTGACTTGTCGACAGATGAAACAAAAGAAGCGTTAGATGATCCTCCTTCCAGTGAATCAGAAACAGTGAGAGTGCTCGTAGACTCAGAAGTAAAGTTGGTATTGAGGCTGTTTACTGAATCAACGGGTAACGCTGATCCAAGTAAAGCGCCGGCACCAAGTGCACTGGCCCCAAGAGCCAAAGGTGCAATCGTCTGGAACCCACCAAAGGAGTTTTCATGTGTTTCTTGTTGTTCGTTCCGGTTCTCAGCATCATCCCTCTGGGTAGAGAAGCTAGGTTCAGAAGGATAAGATCTTGAAACAAACTGGTCATTTTGCTCAGGATCGGAAGGAATGAAAACACCCACATCTTTGTAAAGCTCACTGGCCGGAATCGAAAACTCACGAGCTGGAGCTGCAGATGAGCTAGTTTCAAAATCAGAAAAGTTACGAGGAGTAGAAACAGTTTGTTCATTTTTGTCAGTAGGAGCAGCAGAGAATTTAAACTCTTCATCACTCTCGCTATCAGAAGATATCTCACTAACTGACAAAGGCTCTTCTAAGAAAGATCTGGGTGAGGAAGGAGTTACCAAGTTTTGAGAGGCAGAAGAAGCTGATGATGTCTCCTTATCAAAATGAATCGGTTGGGATACGGGAGAAGTACTTTGCTCAAAAGTGGCGTCTTTAAACTCGGACTCTGATTCAGCATCTGTTGTGATATCGTTGACAGCTGATCCCAAAGGAGGCAAAATCTCGGTTGATAGTTTAGAGATATCAGCATCATTAACAACAGGAGAGTCAGGTATAGAAAACTGCACTTCCTTAGGTGACCAAGGCTCAATGGCAGGTGAAGAGTCCGTGGAAGGTGGCTCAGGTGTCCAAACATCAGCACCAGGAGATCTCAGGGCTAATTTGGGTGTCGTCGTATTAAATGCATGAGAAGGCAAGATATCAGATGTAGGCGCAACACTGTTGGAAGAGTCTTGGTCTGGAACAGAAGTAATCTCCATATCACGAGAAATACTTTCATCCTTCATAACTGAGACCTCAGTATTGGATACAATAGCTAAGTCTTGGGCTTGTTCAGATTCCATGGCGTTTGACTTGAAATTATCATCAACAGATGCAAACTCCATTCCTGAAAAGTGAGCCGAGTCCTCAGTAGAAGCACCCTCTACTAAGTCGCGTGCGACAGTGGAATCCTCTGATTCTGATGAAAGGACTGCAGGAACTACTGCGGCAGCAGTGGCGGCAGCAGCAGCAATGGGTAGTGCAAAAGAGCTTTCACCAAAATTTGAAGATTTAGAATCACTAGTCTCAGTCTCTCTTGTAACTGAATTATCAAAGTCTTCTGTCATCTTGGGTGATGTAAGCTTTTCGTTCACAGATTCCAAATCAGAATCAGTCTGGTCCACAGCTTCAGAAGAGTTATGAGCAAGAACTAAAGGTTCAATTTCACCAGGAACAGTTGCAGACATAGAAGCAGAAGCAGCACCTGCAACCACAATAGGTGAATTGGGAAGAGAGAAATGAACCTCTTTAGGGGACCAGGGGACGAGGTCAGGTGAAGACTCAGTAGAAGAAGGCTCAGGAGTCCAGATAGATGCCCCAGGTGATCTATGAACAGAATCTGGAAATCTGATAGCTTGATTAATAGCAGTTGCCCTTTCATTAATAAGAGGTTCAACGCTAGATTTTTCAGAGCTAGTTGCAGCCTCTTCTTGGTCGGACGAATCATCATGTGAAGAACTTTTGTCTTCAAAGTCATCAGTCTGAATGGGAGACCCATCATGATCATTGATAATATCTGAGGTTTCCAGGTCGCTTTCATCCGTTTCCTCCTCAGTTACAGCCACCCCATTTATGTCACTAATAGTGAGGGTAGGAGGAGTTATTCGCGGCTCGCAGATATCAGCTTGAACTGGCGAATCAATAGCTCTTGAAATAGATGAAGATTCAGTCATAGGAGGAATAGATGCGTTATCCTCGTCATCCGAATTCTCGAGCTGAGCTTTGATAACATGGGAAGCGCCAACACCTGCAGCAACGCTAGCGACAACACCAGCAGCAATACCAGGGATTGCAAAAGAATCAGTACTAGAATGAGAGTTTGGATCAGATGCTTCAACTTCAGGTTTAGCAACTGGTTCAGTCTCGTCTTTGGTAGACTCTACAAATGAAGATGTAACTTCGTCATGTAATACTGAAACAGCAAAAGGTTCACCAGTGGCAGGGTATTCAGTTTCGGAGGCTTTGTGAGATTCATCCAGAGAAGTATTAGCCTGAACATGTTCTGCGGACTCATCCAATGAAATCGGCTCCATCAATTCAGTAGGCGGAACATCAGTCAAATCAGAAGAGAAATGGCTGCGAGACTGATCGTTCAAAACAGGAGAATTGGGAAGAGAGAAATGAACTTCCTTAGGTGACCAAGGCTCAATAGCTGGAGAAGAATCAGTCGATGAAGGAGCAGGGGTCCAGACATCAGCACCAGGGGACCGGTGAGGAACAGCTGGAGATCCTACATCAAGAGGTACAGATTCAATGGTCTGATGATGTTCAGTTGAAAATGAGATACTGTCTTCAAGATTAGATGTTTCTGAAGAGTTAAAATCTGAGGTTTCCTTAATATGACTTGATTGAGATGAAGTGGTCTGTTCAAGCTGAACTTGCTCAACTGGTACAGACTTCTCAATATATTCAGATTCTAAAGCTGGAGATTCGGCAGCCTCATCAGAAGGAAGGGCTTTAGCAATAGCTGTTGCTCCAATTACAGAAACAGCTCCTAAGGCAGAAGCGTTCAAAATAGCTTTATCGGCACTAATAGAAACGTTGTTTTCACTGTCGCTTTCATCACTTTCTTCATTAGCATGAATTGTAGAGTCAGCTTCAAGTTTTTCAGTCACTTCCATACCGAGAGACTTTTCATTCGCACCTTCTATCTCTCTTGATACAGAAGAAAGCTCTAAAGGCTCAATAGAAGTCTCATTGGAAGGCGCAGGGAAAGAGAACTGTACTTCCTTTGGGGACCAGGGTTCCAAAGCTGGAGAAGAATCGGTCGAAGAAGGAGCAGGAGTCCAAATAGCGGCACCAGGGGATCTTGCAGCCTCAGCAGGAGATTGAATGGCAAAAGAAGCAGCAACATTACCTTCAGGAATTTGAACAATAGGAGGGATGGCACCATCGTCGACACGATGTGTCTGAGTTGATGAATCAGAACGATCATGTTCTAAATCAAGATAACTGGGAACAGTACGGCTGGCAGCCAAAATGTGACTATCAATTTCTTCAGTTTCCAAAGCCTCATCAGAAACCGCCAACGGCTGGTGCTCATCATAGATAACCTTCGCAACCGTAGCTGCACTAGCAACACCAAGAGAAGCAGTACCCAAAACTGCAATATCATTTGAAGAGGAAAGGGAATGTAAATTTGCTTCACCAGCTGACAAAGGGTCTGGTAGTAAGCCCACAGTAGGTTGTTGAGAACCCTGTGCTGCTGCAGTTGGTGAAGGAGGAAGAGAAAACTTGACCTCCTTTGGTGACCAAGGCTCCAGCTGAGGTGAGGACCCAGTAGAAGGTGGTTCTGGGGTCCATCGTGCAGCACCTGGAGATCTAGCAGCAGAGAGAGGAGAGGAGTCAACCCTATTAAATGTGGGTTGGGATGGTACAAACTCTTTAGGGGAATTTGGCTCAAGCGAGAGGATAGTATGGGCATTTGCCTCATGCGCAGAAATAGAGCCAGAAGTGGCCACCGCAGCACTGCTGACACCATCTTCCAAAATAGAAACAGACTTGGGACTTGAAGAATTGTCTTCCAGGCTTTTCGCTGTGTTGATTGGCAGAGCATCAACTTCAGCTTCAAAGTCTTCAATGCTTGCAATATCATCAATATGTGCAATCTTTTCTGTTTCCTGTCGAGGAACATTAAAAGTCTCTTGTTCCAAAAGGAGTTCTCTTGACTCGGGCTGTGCCAATTCAGTAGCAGATGCATCAATCTGTAATTGAGTTGAAACAGGTTCATCCATGGTATTACTCAAATCGGGTAAAGAATGATCGAGATTACGGTCAGTGGAAACAGAACCAAGAGAATCTAAATTTTCTTTAGGCTCGCTATTCATAGTACCAACAAATTCTGAGTCTGTTAAAGAATCAATTGATCCCTTAAACTCGCTGTGCAAAACTCCAGCAGCAGTAGCTGCTGCTACAGTGGTAGCAGCAAGGCCACCAAGAACAAAAGGATTTGTTGATGATGTATGCTCATTTATTTTCAAATCTTTATTAGCTGCGTGTGACTCTTCCCTATGGAAGTCCTCAACAGCAGCATCATCATCACCTAAAAAAAATAACAAAACACGATTAGTGAAAGATAAATAAGAAAAATAAAAAAAAATAGGAAGCTTACTCAGGTTATTGAGGTCAGGAATGGAAACCAAATTCTTTTGCTCGATTACAGAGCTCTCCAGCGAATCAGTCTTGGACTCGTTGCCAATTTCACGACTAGCAAAATCAATACTCCTAGAACCATTCTCGACAGTTTGAAAAACATCAAGTTGATTTTCAGTTGAAAGAAGTTGATCTGAGCTTGGGTCCTTCACATCTGAAAGCTGCAGCGGTTCAGCATCATTCAGGGGTGCAGGCTCTATCAAGCCAGTAGCAACAAGCGGAGAGTTGGGTAATGAGAAATGGACCTCTTTAGGAGACCAAGGCTCCAATTCAGGAGAAGAATCAGTTGACGGAGGAGCAGGAGTCCAGATAGCGGCGCCAGGGGATCTTGCTGAGTAGATAGGAGAGGCGTGAGCATTTCTGACAGTAGAAGCCAAAACGGGAACAGGATCGACTTCTTCCTCCAGTTCAGCATTATCAAACTCAAGATTCTTGGATTGTTCAGAATTCTCAAAGCTACGTTCTAACGGTGACTGTTGCAAACCATCAAAACCGGCTTCTAAAGTAGACATGAAAGGGTCCCTTGAAACGGTGAAACTAACCGGAGATCCAAGAACATTGTCGTTAATAGAAAGAACTGGGACGGTGTTTACCGTACTGGGAAGCTCTGATTCATTTTCCAGCTCTATCTCTTGTTCAGAAGATGCAGATTTTGACGAGCTGTCTAGAAGAGAAACAGAAGCAGCAGCCCCAATAGCGGCAGCAGTTGCAGTACCAATAATGGTGGATTTGCTCACTGAATCTGATTCAGCCTCGTTGGTGGTGGTTTTAGGTGACATCTGATCGCGATCAGAACTTTCAACAATGTGCTGTGAACTCTCAACAATAGACTCCGATGCAGATGCAAAAGAGTCATTTGATGATAGTGAATCAACAGGAGACTTCAGAACTTCAGTTTCATTGAGATGTCTAGGGACAACATCTTCACCAACTCTATCCTTATCTGCCAATGTCAAAGCCTCAGACTTAGACTCAACAGAATCTGTTGCACCGAATGAAGCAGCAGTATCAATAGCAAGATCATTAGCAGTATCCTCTAGGCCAGTTATAGTGGTTGGGACAACATTACCAAGCGACGTTGTCATAACAGATTCTTCAATCTCAAATTCTGATGAGCTTTCATTCATGTCACTTGAGTTCTTGGGAGAAGTTGAAGCTGATGAAAGCTTTTTAACAAATGAACTTTGAGATAAATGTTCAGTTTCTCTCAAAGACTCAAAAGAGTCCCTAGGAGTATCGGATTCGGCATCTAATTCGATATCACGGTAGTCAGAGACAGGCAAATCGGTACTATCACCAGACTTCGAGACCGTTGCAGTCAGATCAATTTTTTCAGCAACCTTTTTTGAGAAATCAGGCTGAGGTTCATCAGCAATCTCAGATGTCGGCTCAAAAAAGGTTGAATCGGCAGCATTCTGCAGAAACTCTTCATTAACGAGGGGTCTAGAAACTAAAAGTGGCTCAGGAACAGAATCTTCAAGCTTGTCTTGCAGATTTGACATAGTATTAGTTGATTCAATTGAGAGATTATTGTTTGAAGTATTCTCAATATGCGACAGAGATTCTCTTGTCTCTGTAAAATTGAGAGGAGTGTCGGAAATGTTCTGGTTAACTAAAGGCAATGAAGACTCAGAAATCGCCGAAGTGAAATTCTGAGGGGAATCAATGGGAGATGCCATCACATCAGCAGCAGAATCAGAGTTTTCAAAAGTACTCTGGTTCTCGGTAAGACCGCACATCTTCTTATCTTCCATAATGGTCTCAGAGTCAATTGACAGAGCATCAGAAAAGTCAAAATTTTGTTCTAATCCTACAACTGGTTCAGAAATTGGCAAATTTTCCTTTTCCATCACGTTAGACTCTGATACGAAAGTATCTTGAGAAACCACCGGAGAAGACACCAAATCGTCTTCAATAGTATTTACAGCTGGTAAGGTTTCTTCAAAGTCCTTAGAGTGATCGAAATGCAACTCGTTGGAAATTTTTGAGACAGTTTCAGACGCACTCAGCGAAGCAAGGCCATCCTTAACAATTTGGGGGGCAGCATGGCTGTCGGTAGACCCATGATCATCGGCTAAAGAAAGTGTAATAAGAGTTAGTTTTGAAAATGATAAAAAAGCACAAAATCACATAGAAATAAAGTCAAACATACTCAATGCGGGGGTTTGCTGAATGATAGATCGATCTAAAGACTCAGATTGGGAAGTAGATTCTAAAACATGTTCTGAAGCTTGGTCAACAGGCAGATCAGAATCAATGGTTGGTGATGATAAATGCGATGATTTTGATAGCAAAGAAGGCTCCGCTTGTTTGCTGGAAGGCTCGTGTTCGATTCCAGATACAGACTCAACTAAGGAATTCTCAACTGAGTTTTCCAAACTATATTTTGACTCTTCTAGTGCTTCGCTAGAATTGGGATCTAAACTTCTGAATGTAGTAGTAAAGTTTGAAATTTCAGAAATGTCACTGTTGACATCTATATTAGGTTCTGGTATAATAGGAAGTTCGTCATCGCCTACTTGAGTATCGTCACTAGCGGATCTAGGGGTAGAATGGATGTTTTCATTGAAGGTGGTGGTAGTGGAGAGATCAGCGAGCTTACCAGGCAGAGATTTGTTAAGAGTTGGTTTCTCAGGATCAGGGCCGGAAGAAAAGGTTTTGGGTATGTTGAGTTTTCGTTGAGTCGGGGATGTAAGTGGCTTTTTCAAAAAAGCGCTTGTTTTCTCAAGAAAAGCTGAGGATGACGGAAACCGAGGAGATTCGCGGCTGTTGGAAGCAAACGAACTAAATGGTGATGATACTGATGCTTTTCTGGCTCTCCCCTTAAATGAAAGTGGTGGAGGGGGGGCCGAATCTTGTTGCTGTTCAAACCTAGCAGCTAAGGAAAGAACACCATTTTTCTTTTTCTGAGAGGGCAAAGAGGGACTATTCAGGTCACTCATTTTTCTTGATAGTAATATAGATTTTCAGTGAGCAATGGGTTTCGTGATAAAAAAAAAGAGGAAAAAAGGAGGTAGAAGATCAGAAAAAAAAAAAAAAGGAGTTTGAGGAAAGGGGTTGGGAGTATGTACCAATTTGGTAGAAGCGACAACCGTGTTCTTAATTCTTGCATTAGGGAAACGTAAATTTCAAGTGTTGTTACTGGGAATGATATCCATGATAGGAAACGGTTCTAAGAGTCTGTTATTGTTGATTCTAGTAATCAATATTTTTCTATATTTTGAATGAAGTGATTGGAGCTTTTTTCCCAAATATATTTTGCTAATACACCAGAAACAATGCTATTGTTCGTGAAATTGAAGCAGATGAAGCAACGGCTAGACTTCAACCTGTGTGGAATCTGGGCTGGGCATAGGTGTTTCAGGAATAGCGGTACTGGTACCGAGTTAAGAAACAGTATTTACTATAACAATGGATGTTGAAGAGGATCGGCTAGCGTTAAGAATTATTAGGTTTCTTATCTTTGAGCTTGAAATTCTATTTAGCCAATAAAGCTTAAGACCTTGTGGCTACATTGGACCTGTTTCTAACGTTTACACTTTATTTAAACTAGCCTGTTCCTAATCAAAGTTCTGCAAGATTTCCAGGGAATCCAGGAGTAAAGACTCAGTATCTTTTCCATAAAGACTAAGTTCATGGTTTTCAATACAATATTACTAACTGAATTGAAGTCTTTATCTGATATCTGATTCCATTGTGGACATTTGAATACCTTTGAGCCTCCAATCTCACAACAAACAAATCCACATTTCCTGCAGGTTTTAATAGTGTAGCCTTCACCAGAAATAATACCTCTGCGGTTTACGTATTTTCTGGCCTTGGTCATCAATCGTGCCCTGAGTATTGAATGAGCCCAGATAAAAATCTCTAGTGGCCTTTGAATTGTTTTCCTCTGAGTTTTATAAACCATCTTCTGGGTCTCCAATTTCGGTAGCAAAATAATATGGTAATTTTTCTGGTCCATTTTGTTATATTTTTGTGGAATTCATCAACTAGGTGTCGGACTCGAAGTTGAATCCTTGCTCTTGGCTTTTTATATCAGTATTTCTATTTATGTTTGATCTCTGGTTGGGGTTGTTTACTCTGAATTTTATCAATAGAACAACAGATTCTATGGATTCCCGAGATATTAGAGGGTCTTAGTTCAATAATTATACCATTTGGATCAAATCCAATACAAAAGATTCTTACTTTAGATTCAAAGGCAATGACGTTGTTTTATGGAGATCCATTATATTGTCGGGTCGTTTGGGAATCTAGAGGTTGAAATATCTAACACATTTTCTGATGAGCTTAGTCTCATATCCTAATTCATCTGGAGTTGTTCTTCGCTCTTGATCTGCTCTGTCCCAAAAGCCCAACGAATAAAACCACCGTTTGATTTGTACATTGCTGTATAGACGGCAATAGAATCACTTAGGTTTATGCCTTTCTTGAAACGAATAGTGAAAATTTCAGCATTCTTTTTTGCACGATAAACCGCGATGGTATTCAGAACGTCAGTCATTGCTGCATCTCTAATGTAGTAAGGAGTTTTTGGCTACCCAAGGTTTATGCTCAAATTTTATATTATCAAGCAATTCTACTGGAAGATGCTTCATGAAAAGAGATGTTGCTTCATATATTTAAGCTATAACTTGGTAATAGGACCACCTCGCTGTCCAACATTAACTAGCCAATATAATCTTTTGATTTACTGGGGTGCAACCTGACCTTATAGCATTTCCCTACCTCTTCTTCAGCTTTCTTTGGTTTCTTCCAGATCTTGGTTTTCTTGTTTTCTTCGAGTTCTCATTGTCTTTTTCTATTCCAACCAGCTTGGAGTTTATTATTTTTAGCCAGAAAAACAATGGCAATGAACAAGAGTTCTTCACAAACTTTTTGGGTAACATGTTGTTTATTCAGATTAGCTTTGCTGTGAATCTTGATCTTTCAAGAAGCATATTTCATATGGCTTAAAAGGGTCCAAACTAAATCAGAAGGGTCCAAAGTCGAATTAGACGAGTCGGAAACCAAATTAGACAAGTCCACAACCAAATCATCACAATTTGTAATTGTAAAAGACAATAATTTCTCTGATTTATCCTGAATAGACTCGTTTCAACAGGAATGTATTTTGTTAATTTTAATCCGATGTCTTTGATAATTTCTGTTACTGGGTAGAATCTGTTAATGATTTCCAACTTGACTCTTCATTTAGGTGATTGGAGAATGATCGGGCATGTGAGATTTTTTTTCGTTGGCAATATCACTAGAAAGAACTTGCCAACCACAGCAAGCCAGCAAAGAGGGTCCTTAAAACACTTTTTGCTAGATTCAAACAAATTGATAGTATTGAATATGATAAATATTGAAGTAAGTGTCCACCATGGAAGCAGTCGGCGTATTGTTGTGATAAGACATTTCACAACGATTTGATGAAGCAGAAATGCACCTTGAAAGTTGTTTCGATTTAGCGTTGCATAGGCCATTAAATTCTGAAAGGTATTTACAAATGAAGTGCATCAGTAAGCAAAATCATTATTGCTAATATGGCCAACTGGAAACAGTTGAGGACTTTCTTAGGGAATGTTCTTCAAATCATGTAGAGCGAGACTTGTTGAGAAAAGTTTCCCTGAAGCCTGACGCCAAGAAGGAGCTTGGATAGGTAGTCAGGTTTTTGGATTCATCACCGCAAATTCTCTTCTGATGACTTGTTTTGATTAAAGCAGCTTGCTAAGGTTTTACTGAATATCAATTTTTGGTGTCAATCAACTGGGTGTTGTGTATCTCAAGTTTCCTTTAACGCATGAGATTACTCATGGAGAATTTGGAACCATTGAATACCTGGATTAATAATACGCGCTGGCACCGCTATCTTGCCAGCCTCATAGAAAGCAACTGTTTTGAAAATCTTTTCATTATTATTTTTATTACTAGTTTATTGTCTTTATACCTATTTATAACTCATACAAAGGTGACATCAATTTCACGAAATTCATCTAACTCCACTAGGATCTGCGCTGCGTATGTTATTATTTTAGCTCGCTTCGATGGCGCTGAATTCTCCACGAATATAGGACGTGTGCCAAGGGAAAAACCAGGTCTTCTTTGTATGCTGTTTTGTTTTATAAGTTTGTTTGTAACTATTTGATGTAAGGACAATAAACTGATTATCTACCTATGCGCATAAACTAGATGTTGTAATCCTGTAGACCAGATGTAGAAAACATTATTGCAGCCTTTATCAACAATCGTGACTTATAAGTGCATGTAATTCTCTGATAAGAGAAAAATTTCAAAAATGAGTAATATAAACTTGTATATATGGATAGACATTTTAGTGTTATTTCTTTTTCGTTTTAGAACTGAAGATACTACAGGCTAAAAGTCCTGTCCTATATTGTTAAGTAGCTGAAAAATAAAAATCATGATTTTTCTTAGATTACGGGAAAACGGAAACCACTGACAAATACACTTTGTATGTACTTTTTTTATTGTTTTGTATTTCATTTTTTATTTAAAGATAACTCCAAACCTCCATTTTCACCGTGCTCAAAAGTAGAATTCTAAACCTTATATAAAACTAGCATTAAATGACTCCTAGAGAATCTCAGATTCGCTAGGAGTCCAGCTGCATTAGCTTTAACTTGAATTTTGGTGAGTAAAAGGAAGGGAAATAACGGATTAGTTAGGAGAAAAGACACAAGATTGCACTTTTAATATAAATTTGGGTTTGATTTGACTTATAAAGAAATATCTATTTTTATGCGCAATGATATCACGATATATTTGGTCACTAACGTTTAACAAGCCAAGAAAATGTGCCCACCAAATCCATTTACCGAAAACTGTATATAATATACTAGTGAATCAGATATCCAACAATAGACTGACCTGGCTTGTCATTGCTTTTCTTAATTCCAAAAAGCGATAGTATTCTACTTTCAATAGCACCAAATGATACTGACCAATCATAGTTGCTGTAATTAAATTGTTTTCTCTTAGACTACTACATCTAAGAAAACGATCTTATTTACCGGATATAAAAAGCTTTTAAGCCAAATATTAACACTCATTTTCAAATTAATATCCCAATATTTCCATAATAAACTGAGTTGTAAACTTTAATGGCTAGGCCAGATTCCTTTAAATACCTAAAACCCTTTTGAAGCTGGCAAAGCTGGATTCCGCTTTCATGCAAATAATAGAAAGCTATGAGCATTTAATCAAAAGCTCATAGTACTTTATTGCTGGTAAATTCATTTTTTCCATCCAGAACTTTTCAGCTATATGGGTTGTCTCATATAGGAAATAGAACTAATCTTGTTCACGATTCACTCAAGATTGAACCTTCAAGTTGAATCAACTCTGTCTTTTTGTTTCTCAAAAGATACTGCAGGTTGAATATAAAAATGTAAGAAAGTATTTATTTTAAGAAGTTTTCATCTACTATAAATGAAAGCTTTCTATCAGGACTACTAGAACTACATTGGTTTGCTTTATAAAATCCGTTCAAAAAGTTCTTGTCAACATAGAGCTCCAAATGCATGCCTGTTTTTTTTTTTTTTTAGACTTCATTTTCTGTTGACGGCTAGCAAGCTACCTTAGATTTTAAATTACTTTTTCTCAGAGTATCGATGCAAATAGATGAATTTGGCACTTGAGCTATAGATTTTCTGGTGCCGGGAATTTAGCCATTTTTCTTTTGATTTTCTTTTAAATGCGAGAGGCTCCGCTTTCGCTCTTCTGGCCAAAAGCAACCCCGAGAGATCAGAAATCTATATTTGACCATATGTATCGATATGGGACTTTCCTTTTATGCTGATCAAGTATAATTCATCGTTTGCAAAGTCTACGATATTGAAAATGAATTGGCATAGAGTACGGTATTTGTAGCCAAGATGACTAGTAACTGATTTGTACATGGCATATTTTAGTTCAACTTTGGTTCAACTGTAGGGACGGGGAAACTGAAGCCCCTGAAAACAATTCATTTAAAATGCATTATCAAAATAAGACTAAACTAAAGCATGGTAGCTTTCTAAGCAGATTGCATTTTAATTAAAAAAAAAATTTTTTTAATGAATATTGGAATCATAACAGTGAAAGTAAAGGCTTCGTTGGTTTTTAGAACATATGACTAAATTTATAGAATCACCTAGGTACCCAAGTGGGCTATTTTTTTAAGTTTGAACTAAAAACCAAGACTTTTATTATGCTAAGATTCTCTTCACCAAAAGCAGTGTGCTAGATAGGGTGATCAAGACTTGGAACTGAATAGACTGAGAGGTTCAGGCTTGGTTTTATGATATGTAGGCTCAAAATGGGATATTTTATATCAATGCAGGTCAATCCATAGGGTTCAACTGACTGCCCATGGCATCAGCTATTGTACCAGTTTCCATTAACCCTTGACCGAGATATAATGGCCAGTAACACTATACTAACATCCAAAGATTCGAATCAAGACCCTCTCACCTTTGATATTTGAACAGGCCATGGTCCGTTTATGATTTCCTAAAATGGCCAACATTTACCAGTCAGTACCCGCCTGTATGGAGTTTCTCGCTTTGTGGTGGTTTCATGTGTATTTTTTTCTGCTCGGTATCATGGTGAGACTAGGAACACTAATTATGAGCTAATGTTTACATGGCAGAGCAGTTGATCTTCAAAGCAACATCACACTGCGATATGTGCCATCAATTATTTATAATGGTCTTGCATAACAGCCAACCATATTAGCTGAAATTCCTAGAACTTTTCAATTCTGAATCTGCAAAGGAAAACCTCCTTAAAAATCTATTAATTGTTGTGGTTATACAGCACGAGAAAGCAGAAAAAAAGTGAGTATTTCAGAACAGTTATGGACTCCAGCCTCAAATATGATTTTCATGTCTAATTAGACCATTAGTAATATTAGTTGATATAGTCGATTATCATGAACAGCTAACTGGCGTAGGATTTTTAAATTTTTCGACATCACTGAACAGTAACTATTAGGCTTGGTAGGTTGCAAGTGAAGATAGAATGTATTATTTCAAAATGTTTCCAGATATGATTGTTTTTGCTTGCAATTATGTGTATTCTTAATTTTTCAGCTCTAGAGACAACACGTTAATTAAATCTCAGGTCAAATATCAGTTGTTGAAATATACAACAATTTAGTGAGATTTACAAATAGGTTTGCTACTGTTGGTACTACAATTCTATTTTTCTTTTATTTTCTTATTTTTTTCAGACTGAAACGCGGAAGCATATTCGTCAACGTCTGTAACGAGCTGCAACAGTAGAATTCCAGGTTCTAAAGAGAGTGCCGGATTCCGGTTCTCGAGTATACCAGAAGCAATCTGATAACTGTGATACGTAGATGTGTAATGCACAAAACGTGATATCAGACAAGATTAGCGAAATGCGCCAATCAACTGTTTTCACCAAGTTTTGTATGAGTTTGTAACTTCACATCCTGGTTTTGCCCCTGGTGTGACGTTAAATATAGGTAGCAGTGATATTATTTTGAAGCAGAATGGTGTGCCTGCAATCTTTTTTCATTCTAGACTCTACTGTACTACTGTCTGACACGCTGCGGCAAACTGTACTAACAAGTTAAAAATAAAAGCATGGCATGATTGAAAGACAGATTTAGGAAGGAGTGAGAGCATAGTATCAAGATAAAAACCCATGATGTATACTGTTCTTATCTGTTTTTGCTCTGGTAATAATAACTCAGGGACTTTTGTGCTGAATTTCACTAACGAGAATTAGACAGTGCGCACATTTGCATGAATGGAGCACAAAGTCTGGAGATATTGAAATGAAGGTTGCAACACAGGACCGTTGCGTTATAAAATTAAATAAAGGTCTAGATTGAAGATACGTTTAATAGTTCTGAAGTGAATGGTGACTCTGCGACTTGACGCGTCGCGTCGCGAAAGTTCTAGGCACCAGAATGTACAAGCCATGATGTGGAGGTTGCAGGCTACAGCAACCATAGTGGACTTACTCTCACATCTCTGCTTGTAGGACCCCTTTCTCATATTACCATGAATCTCACATGCTACCAGTTAAAAGATGTAGAAGAAGAGCAGCTAGACTGCCAGTCATTGGCCCAACCCTAAGAAGACATAATCCCTTACTTGTAAAAAGCACCAAAGTTCCAATAAGTCACAATATATACGTATTAAGATTGCTCGTCACGAAAAGAGAAAGTGAAGAGAATAGCTAAAATAACAAGAGTTTCAATAAAACTACGGGTTCTTGACTCTTTTAAGAAATATCCCCGCCTGTTAGACAAAAGCCCAGTATTTCGATTTAGACCTTTTTGTTTGATTAAATGAGGCTGGTACCAGTAATGATTTTGTTAGTGAGCTACCCTAGATGTAGATCTTAGATTTTTGAAGTGTGAATTATCAAATGGTCTTTTTTTGATCAGTCATCTTCTTCCTAGAGCGTAGAACACGATACTCAAGGATATACCCCCACTACATCACCCATTTACCTGTCCTCCTTTTTTCCCCTAAGAGTCAAAAGTATCCACCATCCTATGCAGCCATGAAGTACTGACACCCAAAAGAAATCAAATTCCCTGTTGAATTTTCAAGAAAAAAAAGTTGCAAAGATTTTTGTACGTATGTAAGAAAAGTGGTTCTTAGACACTGAGACAGTCTAATTGGAGGTGGGGAGCTGGTAATCATTAAAACTACTCTACAGTGTGGTCTCTATGTTTGTATTTCGTGAATGAGATTATGGCCTAGGCAGAACCACGACACCGAAAGGACGGTAATATCAAAAGATATGAAAGTTTAGATCAAAGACACGCAGTGTACCTTCACATAACAAAAAAGATCAAAAGAGAAATGGGTATATTTTTACTGCTTCACCTAAAGTTTAGACCATAAACCCACTCTTAGCACGTAATTATTTTGATTCGGCTGTTAATAACTTATGGTAATTGTGATTGGTAAAGGAGATTGTTACGTACCGAGGCTAATTTGCGAGCAGTTTTAATTCGGAATTGTACTTTCCCTTGAGCACACTAGCAGATATTACTAATAAGATATATATAGTGTATTATAAAGTACAAATGACCAAACTAACAGTTGGTTCTTCAGGACAATTATATCAGAAGAATGGTACTGTGAGTAAATCAAAATTCCTACAACTGTGCTTGCTGACTTTACAGAAGATCGTAAAAGTAAAATCTATATTCTAGAGATAAAAGCTTAGTTTTACTTTTCAAGTAGCATTAAAATTTGACCTCAGCCATCAAATTTTTCTTATATTAGAATAGCCATGCAGGATGAATAATAAAAGGAAGTATTTTTTGAAGTCAAGGGTTCCAGTCTCAGTAATAAATATTTTTCTTCAAGCTTTTGAGTTTACAATCCCTACCTGAAAAGATTCTCTGGCAGGGGTTAATTGCCCTTTTCTAGGGCAAGCCGGGGGTGCACTTATGAAGAACTGATCTTGTACTGCCAACTCTTTTGTCCTGGTATCCAAAGAAGACTGCAAACTGCTTTATCTTAATATTTTGAAATTTTTATTCAGCATCTAGATTGTTAAAAGCTGATAAAAAAGATAACCAAATGGCCATTATTTCAGGGAATGCGTTTTTAAGTAGGATTAAGATAGGTTTGCAGTTTAAATTGCATATTTTTTATCTGTCTATTGGAGCATTTACTTCCTTGATTATCAAATTGAAATTATAGAGGTATAATGTTACATTGATGAACCAGTTTTATTTGTTGAGCGGCGTGAAAGCAGAAACTTTATTGCTATAAAACCGTTGATCTTATTCATGTGGCGCGAATATCAATGTTAGGGGGTTTCTGTGATTGAAATACCTCAGGCTAGTAGCGGTGTCGATACAAGCATTGTAATGTAGGCTTTTGAAAACGTACCAGTTTACTGATTGTTGAGCGGGACTTTTCTCTAGGCCTTCAGCAATAGCAAACTAAAACTCAGTGAATGATTATAATAATACTTATCATGGATCCAATAAGTGATCTTTTAGTGTTTAGTGAGAAATTTCAGTAAAGCAATGAAAACATCAATAAGTTCCCGCCAACTCCATCCCGAGATGTATCAAGACACATGGAAATTGTCCTTGGCTGGGATTGAACTATTGACATGAGCTATTACCACTATCAGTCGCCAGCCATGCATGAAAAGTATACTGATAATAATAATAACGGGATTGGATATTTGAAGTCTTTAAAAGAATTCTGAAACGACCAGTGGCTAAGGGTTGCAGGGTGTAGCTACGCGGAAACCACAATAGTAATCTCAGACTTGGGTCTCCCTCTAGAATTGATATTTTTGGGGATCCACTTATAGATCTTTCCAAAAAAAAATAGTTTACAAAATTAAATATAATTAAATCTTGCTTTGCCAGCGGGCGTCTACATATGGTAGCAACCCTTCCTCTGTATAAATACGATACATTGTTTATCATTTCGTGACAATGGTGGGAGCAAAACGCTTTGGGGTGGAGTACAGGTACCCCCAAAGCTAGTTAATGGGGGTATGGTTGCTATTATGGGTAATGATGCTTCTGCACACCTGGGGAAGGAAACAACAGTGGCCCTTGATGGAATTTTTTCCAGTCGGGAAAAAAATGAGATCAAATATTTTTATGTTCCAAGGGAAATGCCTCGTATATCATTTGAATAAGCTTGATCGTTCTAGTAAGCTTGTGATATTTAGAACTCAAACCCCCCATTTATATATAGCCGAATAACAAAAACGTGAAAATAAGCAGAATGTTATTTCACGAGTTATTGGCATCATGAAGAAATAATAAGGTGATATCTAGAGCCGTCTATTCACATGTGTATTAATACATGATGGGTCTTTCACAATGACTGTGACCGAATTTCAACTTGAATATTTGTGTTCCTAGATATATCACATGCATTTAACAGCCTTTAGAGAACAACAATACCCCCTATTTGCTGTTGAAATGGATAAGCCCCAAAAGTTTGCAACCCAGCTACGCTGAGCGACTCTTTATCCTAATATCTTGGAATTGTCAAATTCAGGTGAACTAGAATTTGCTGTCTCGACAGCAACACCAGTCACTCTTGCTGGGGTTAAATTGACGTTGTTAATATAACTGTTAAAATATGTGTGTGTGGTTTTTTTTCTCTTTTTCTTTTGGCTAAAGACTCTAACCTTACAAAAGGCCCATAGTAAACTATCAGACGCCAAAACTGAGACTTTGAACAATTGAATATAGATTCAGAGTGAATCAGGGATTTTAGATGTAAACAGAAAACATTCCAAAGATAATACTAGCTGAAACTTTGCAAATGGCAGTGAAAAAGGTTCTTAAATCTAACTGGCATATAAAAGTTAATAGATAGAAATTCGTATCTATTTCCCTCCTCTTTTTTATTTGGTTACAACTAAAACCTGTAGGTCTCAGACTGTGTAAGTAGGTCCAACCATTTCTGCGTGAAATGAAAATATTTCTGCTCCTCTTCTCTCTCGTTTTCCTTTATGGCTGACAATTCTCTAGGCACAGGTAGGAACCAGCTCTTTAAATAATATACCACCTAAAGGATGGTTGGATACATAATCCAGGACAAGTCGCATAGGTTTGCAGAAACTGGGTCTGTAAGTATAGCGATGGCCGACAGTTTAACTTTATTAGGAAATTAAAAAAAAGAGTAAGCGAGTTACATCTAACCCAGCATTAATTCTACAAAAGTCTGGAAGTAATGTATATACACAAGATCTAATATCCCCGAATGTATCATAACTTTAAGAAATTTTTTTTGTAGATTGTTACCATGGAGAAAAGAAATTCATGTCGCAACGAACAAAGAAATTCATTTGAAAAAAAATAAAAAAACAAATACGATCTGTGTTACCAACGAAAGACAAAATAATGATCTCTATTGCTACTGGGGCATGTTTCCCCTCGCGGTGCATTTTTTGTAAATATTCATTAGGGTTGGTGTGAGTGCGTGGTGGATACGGTTCAGATAGTACAGTGCTGTTATACAATGGGTTCAAGCCTAAGAGCTTTAATATAAGTAGTAGGTTTGAGAAGCTAAATATTAACGCTTACGGATCAACTATGCAGTTCGGAATTACGCATTTACCAAAATCATTAATTTACCATGAACTTTTCTGGTGCCGATATTGATAATGTATGCTGACAAGAGCTTAAAACTGAGGCAAACCCGTTTGGCCGGCTATTGATTGGTGAAAAAAAAAAGTATTTTTTTTCCAGTTATGCACTAATATTCTATAAACGTTACAACTGCAATTGGGTTTTTGTTTTATGGACCTTTGAAATTTGGCTTATACTGGAATTGCGACGGCAGTCCTCAAGATTTTTCTGAATTGTAGGCTGCCAGGGGCCACAAACTCAGGCACCAGGGCCCAACAGTAGTGTGTACATTCATAAAAATCAAGCAATTTTTTCTTTTGCTTTTTTCTAATAATCCTTATAGAGAGTCTTTCCCGCAGTAGCCAACTTCGTTGTCACTTATTGCTTATGTACAAGTATCTATACCCACCCAGACATTTTTTTTTCTTTCATTTCAACTAAAAAACGAAAGCCGACTTTTGTAAGCCGCATGTGTTTAACCTACTCAATGGAGATAGGAATGAAATCACAATCAATTTAACTAGGAGTCGTGATAGTTTACGAATTTTGACTGTACCCTCTCTTGCTACTTCGTGTTACAGCTTTACAGTAATGTCTAACAATTGAGTCTTTTTTCTTTTTAACATGGCTGGAAGCCATGTGCATTTTCAATCCTTGGTTATTGTAGTGTGCTGGGTACTTTTTAGTTGTTTGTTTGTTTGTTGGGGAAGAGGGCTTTGAGTACGGTGAAGTTGAATTCTTGCCCCGAAGTTTTATTGCCCTTATCAATCTTTGTTTTCTGCACAATAAATTTAGCTTCAGTTTTTGTTAAATTATTGTAATTTGTGTTTTCAACTTTTACTTTTTTTTTTTTTTTTTTTTTTTTTTTTTTTTTTTTTTTTTTTTTTTTTTTTTTTTTTTTTTTTTTTTTTTTTTTTTTTTTTTTTTTTTTTTTTTTTTTTTTTTTTTTTTTTTTT
>Ga0160505_100402_pt1 | contig 25865 bp, 10 predicted proteins | sample DIDeMG_FD_108225 | JGI IMG/M metagenome (GOLD analysis project Ga0160505, IMG submission 108225) | Enriched chicken feces microbial communities from UW Madison campus, WI, USA - DID2874_E49_Stillage MG | ecosystem: Host-associated > Birds > Digestive system > Large intestine > Fecal ... | reverse complement strand
AAAAACTACATAAAAAGTTTTAAACACAAAAGTATAGAAATTTTGCATCCTTAACTTTATAATATAAAAAAAAAAAAAAAAAAAAATTGCGCGTAGTGATTTAACAAAAGTAAAAATAAAAAAACAAAAAAGTTAATTTCGTGATGTCTGTATGCAGATTAGTAGGCAGGACCTGATAAAAGTGTATCCCAAAAAATATATCTTGTCCACGATAACAATTTGTGAGTTGTCAAAATACCAACTTCATGATTGTGGTGAGCTAAACTCTCAACTTATTTACTGATCAGATCGTAGTTGAATTTTCAAAGTTTGAATTTTTTTTTTTCTAACCTGAACTAATGACACAAGTCTCATTTCAAAAGTTCAACCTGTTTTTATAAATACTTGATTTTCTTATGCAACTTAATTAAATACTTGATAACCACAGGGACAGATCAACCGACAAAGAATTGACATGTAAATTTTCTTTGATTCTTTAATAAATACAATTCAATCATATTACAACTACATCTAAACACAATTCTAACTTTTTTACCATTTGCGAAAATAAAAAAAACTCATATCATATCTTGCATGGACTCAATAAAAAATTAAAACGGCTTCCTTCAGCTTAGTTGGCATCGGGAAGCTCGACATCACCCTCAGCATCCTTCTTAGTCTGAGAAGCCTCGCGAGCGGCCTTGTCAGCAGCAAGCTTCTCAGCCATCTTGCGGTGGGCCTCAGCCTCCTGCTTGGCCTGTCTCGCCTGCTTCTCCTCCTCAATCTTGGAAAGGTATCTGCCGCGGATCAGGTTACCAGTGGAAGTAAGCTCCTCGTACTTAGCAATGTACTGGGCCTTGGTAGCATCCTCACCGTCATCGTAAAGCCAGTTCTCGGCGGCCGAAAGCTTGTCCATGAGTCTAGCCTTCTCGTCATCGCTGGCGAAAGGAGCGTACTCACCATCAAGCTTGCCTCTGATATCGTAAATGTACTCCTCAAGGGTGTTCTTGCGGTCCTCGGTGTCAGCAACAAGCTTATCCTCAGCAACGAGCTCATTCTCCTTCTCAATAAGCTTGTTTCTGGTAGCATCGTCAAGACCACTGTGACCGTGAACAATGTCCAAGGTATCCTTCTTGACCCACTTCTTGACAGTTCTGTACTGGGGTTCGGGCTCATCCTCACCCTCCTTCTTCTCCTGAGGAATCTCCTCCTCAACCTCAATCTCCTCGGCAGTGTAAGCAGACTCAACAGTGTAAAGACCGCTGGGATCGTGTCTCAACTTAATCTTAACAGCAACAGCCTCACCGTTCTCAGAAGGACGAACACCCTTGATGGTCCACTTACCGACCCAGGAGTCGACACCCTTCTCGAGCTTCTCGGGGTTGGTGTATCTGGCCTCAATATCAAAGTCCTCAGAGCGGAAAAGAGTGATAACCTTGGTGTTGGGGAAAGAACCGCCCTCGGGGAAAACCTCGATCTCAGAAACATCCTCACCCTCAACAGGGGCCCAAGAGTAGGTGACACTGTGAAGGTTAATGTCCTCAAACTTAAAGGGTCTGACACGGAGAGTGGGAGAGTGAATGGCACAGATGAAAGCAGCACCACGGGCAATAGCCTCATCCTGGTTAAGGGTGAAAGACAGAGTTCTGCCGAAAATCTCACTGAGCTTGGTCTTAATAGCAGGGATACGGGAAGTACCACCGATAACCTCAACGGAGTCAAGATCCTCGGGCTTAACACCAGCAGCAGCGAAAGCCTTCTCAACAGTAGAAGTCATACCGTTAACAAAGTCCTCAATGTAAATCTCAAGCTCATCACGCTTCATGGAAGAGGAGGCATCAATGTCTTCCATTACAGACTCGACGTTAAAGGGAGCAGTGGTGTTGGCAGACAGAATCTTCTTGAGCTTCTCGGCCTGGGTGAGGACACGGGAGAAAGCCTTGGCGTTGGTTGTGATATCAATCTTGTACTTGTCAAGGAAGATCTTGGCGAAGTGGTTGGCAATGGCGTAGTCAACATCACGACCACCAAAGTTTCTCTCGTAGGCAGTACCCAAGATCTTGAGCTCACCCTTCTTGAAAGCACCAATAGAAACAGTAAAGTCAGAGTTACCAACATCAACAAAGGCAACAAGCTTGGGCTTATCCTCAGGAAGCTCGCTGTTCTTGAAGACACCGTAGCCAACAGCAGCGGCAGTAACATCATTGACAATTCTGACAGGGTTGAGGCCAGCAATGATAGCGGCATCAGCAGCAGCACGGCGCTGGACATCAGAGTACCAGGCAGGAACAGCAATAGCAACATCGGAAACAACACCACCCTTAAGTTCGTTCTTGGTGACGATCTTGAGCTTGTCAAGGAACATAGCAGCCAATTGAACAGAGGTAAACTCCTCCTGCTTGCCCTGGAATCTGACCTTGACACCGGCCTCGCCGTTAACATCAGTGAGGTTGGCGGTGACAAACTTCTTCTCAACCTCAAGGTTGGGATCGTTGGCCTTAAGACCGAGAATGCGTTTCAGCGAACCGACAGTGTTCTTTAAGTTGGAGATTTCTTGACTCTTAGCGGCCTCACCAATGAATCTGCTCTTAAGACCGAAAGCAACGAGGGAGGGGGTGGATCTGTTGGAAACCTCGTTGACAATAACATCGATACCACGGTTACGGGCAACCTGTAATAAAATGTGTTAGTTAATTGATTCTCTGAGAAATCGCATCAAGAACAAAGAAATACTTACACCAATAACTGAACTGTAGTTACCGAAATCAATACCTAATGGGACACTCATTTTAAACGGTTATATATGTATTTGAAGATGAAAAAGGGTTGAGATTTTCAAACAAAAGGATGTGATAGAAAAAGAGAGGTTTTGTTGAAAGCAAATAAAAGTTATAAAATTTTTTTTCCGTCAGGGGATATTTGGGAATTAAGTAAATATAGGAACGATAGTAGTAAAATGTATGGACAATGGCGAATAATCTGAAAATTTCAGGTGCATTTTCAACTATTTATAATGTGGTATAAAGTTAGCATGGGGATTTGCCCTTACCCTCTATGGAATTTTAGAATATTCCAGTGGTTTCCAATGGAAGAAAAGGCCAAAATTGCTAAACAAGACAATGAGAGTTAAAGAGCAACTTAACGGACCTGAACGCTCATGAATTTGTGACGTATTCCCGGGCCGTCGCCTGACTGCCAACAGCCCATTAGCCAGCATCGTAGTAATCCAATATTTGAACGGAGAAATTTCAATTTGCAAAAAAAAATTACAATTGCGCTGTTCAATTACGTTTGCGCTGAGTTAGGTACACGAAAATGAGGATGAAAACCAAGGGGAAAGCAATCATAAACTACAAAGGTGATATATCAGTGGTGAGCTCTTAGATATTACTATAAGTTTGTATACATATAACATTTACAATGATGATTGAATAATAGTAATCAGCGAGTTCCAACCCGGTGAGTTAACTAACAGATTAATATTGTCTGGGACCTGACCAGTAGCAACTGTCGCCAGAACACGTTCCTCATCTTCAGACAAAATGCCCAATGAATGAATATAGTTCAATAGATGAAAGTCAGAAAGGGCCTGCTGGAGATTCTGAGGTGTGGTGGTGAAAGACGATCTTGTGATACCAAGCTGACTGGCAAGTTTTGCAATATCCTGGGAAGTGCCAATGTTTGCCCTGTTTTCAATGGGAAATTTGGTGCTGCTGGAAAATAGACTCGATTCTGTTTCAGGAAAGCCGTGAGTAAGTGTAACAAGAAGATACTCCACAGGAAAGGCTGGCTTCGCATTTTCCTGGACTTTTCTTTTGTACTCGTTGATCTTGGAGTAAAAAATATCAGGAACATATCGCGTTTTGCTTGGCTCCTTGATTCTCATTACTGCCGGATTAACAGAAGGCTCAATTAGATCTGCCTTAACCATAGCCTCTGCAGAAGTTGACACCTGAAACGTGGAAATGTCAATGTTCTTTTCAACGTTACCAGAAATAACACAAGTGACAAATTTAGAAGAGAATTGACCAGTGATACTCCATTTAGAGGGATTGGGGTTTCTTCGCTGCAGTTCCGCAGCAAAACAGATTTCCAAAGAAGACAAGAAATAAGAGTCAATATGTCTCTTGCAAACGACAGAGCCTGTGCCCTCACCAGCGTCGAGTAAATCAGTGAAGATAACACCAACCTTTTGTAGACCACAGAGACTTGCCATCTTGTCAACATCCTTTTCTTCATTCCAGGGTAAAGACAAAGTAACGCCATCCCGGTCGTCCTGTTGGGGAGGCTCATAAATCGCTTCAACCACTGCCTTGATTCCTAATGGAACACCTTCGTACTGTTCATACCGGCCGTACAAGTATCCAATTCTCTGTTCACCCGTTTGACGCCAAGAGTTAATAAACGTGTCAACAATCGATGAAGAGCTGAACTCAACATGATCGACCAATCTAAAACTTTGTTGCTGGAGAGTAATCGCTGAAGGCTGACACTTGGAACAGATTCCATCAGGCCAGGCGGGATGCCCACTAGGGCATTTCTTGGCTACCGTGTAGTCAGGTTCATCTAGCGGAGCCATGTAAGATGAGCCCTGTTGCTTATTAGCCTGCGCATTCAACTTCCGCAGATATGCATGAAACGATAAGTGCTTAATTTTATGCTCCTCTTGATAGCCAAGATCGTAAGGTTCTAAGGGCATACAGTACTCACACATGCCTTTATCACCATGTTTGCACATTTTGTTATCTCTAGGCCGCTGAATCTTCCCATCAAGCTTTTCCAGCTTATCATCTACGGGTGACTGTTTGACAGTTCTGAAGATCTCTTTTGCAGAGACACCGCCGGTGATAGGAACAGTGGCCTCATCAGGCTTGTCAGCTGGGTTAGGAGTGGAAAGGTTTCCAATAGTAGCAAATAAAAGATCACCGTGCTTTAACCCAAGCTCTTGCACAGTCTTTCCAACAAATTTTGAAATAGGATGGCCTTTAAATGAGGGGGAATCAGCCAAATAGAATGTCTCGACATTATAGCCTGGCACAAACGAGCCGAACTAGAGTAACACAATGTTAGAATCGCCACCAAAGTAACAAGAGTAAAAATTACGGGTTTCACACATACCTGTTGCAAAGCAACAGAAAAGTCATCAGAGGGCTCTACAGTTGTTTTAAAGGTACCTTCCTTGCATCTAAATCGGAGAATCTATGAATTGAATAGATTAGTATGAAAAACGAGAAAATACGGCTTGTTTGGATCGTCTTACCATAGTTGGCTGTTTCGAGTGTTCAATTGACTGGTGAATTGAATCTTGGAAAATATAAAAAAGTAAAGACGGTCTTAGCCAAAAATTAGATATATATTGAAGAATGCGTTTTGCCACTGAAAGAGATCAATGGTGATATAATGTTGGTTCTTGGTAAAGCAAGTCTGTGCAGGTAAAGGGAAGGAAATCTTCAAAGCACAACGAACTTTTGCTGGAGCAGAGATGCGAAACTTCAGACTTGATCGGCTTACGTAAATATATCTACCGTTAAAGCTTTGTTGATACTAAGCACTAAGTTCTAAATTAAATTCAAGTATTTTTGACAAGAGAATGGTAGACAAGTAGAAGCCTGGACAGAAGCTGAGGGAAACTTGCTGGAAATTCATTTAAATGATATATTGCTGGCTCAATACAAGATTTTATTTCATAATGTACTCAGTCCGTTTATCTAGTAAAGATTTTAGGCTTGGGGATCGCGATCTTAAGATGTTTGTATCATGAAGTGGTTAGGACTTAACTTTATACCACAGAATAAGTGTTAAATATAATGACTAACTCCAACTGGTAATGTTAGTAATATAATCTTTTTTCTAAAACTGAAAAAACCCGAAATCAAACCCTCAACGTGTCAATCGAAGGAAAAAAAAAGTTCTTCATTGTTTCAACTTTTCTTCTTTACTTGCTTCAAGCTCTTTATCCATCCTCTATTCAAGCACAGAGAACATCTGTTACCTGAAGAAAATAAAATAATAAAAAAGAATGGCACAGTCAATTTCTGTCTACACACCTTTGGCATACGTTTTTGTTGTTGTTACGGCATTGATTATTTTTTCGTCGGTACACAGACGACGAAAGATTGGTATGTGCGGGCTCTCAATAAGCTTAGTTAGCGAAGTGCGCTTTGTTCGTGATTGTAGAAAAATGATACTAACACATTGATCCTTTGGTTGATCTTGATAATTTTTAGCTTCGCTTTATTCTACTGAGCCGATTTTCAACACGAATTTCGCCCGTGACAACTACTTTGCGTTAAAGGACCTCCCGAAGAGCCCCCCAGAGAAGATTCTTAAGGCTGCGCTACTTAGATGGGCCAGTGAAGATGTTCGCAAGCTTCTCAAGCTAAAAACTTCAAAGGAGATTCTCTCAACCTTGCATCAGCGTGGATCTGTCGGTGACAACACTTGGACTAAGTTTCTTACCCAGGAGAAGCAGGTCGAGGTTGAACTCAACACAATTGCGCAGGAAGCTAACGAGCTCAAGCCTGAATGGGCCAATACTTTGTTCCAGACTGCTCAGGAGATTGCATTGAACCAGGGACTTAGAAAGAGATTGGTGGAGACTCAGAAGCTAAAGGAAGACTACCAGGAACAGTTTGATAAGGTGCAAAAGAGAACCCTGGAGGAGCTCACAAAATAGAAACCTATCGAACCGCGTTTATTTAATCCTTGAAAAAGGCGGGAAATCAAATTTCTCAAGCACCGCCCCATGCACCCTGCTTTCCCGTATTTTTAAGAGGAATACTTAAAATCACTACATTTGTTTTAATCAACAATCAAAATGCTTTCATTACTGATAATTAATTCTATACAACTAAGGTATAAAGAGAGATCAAATGTAAAAAAGCAAAAAAAAGAAAAAAAAATTTTGAGGGAAAAATGTAGTTACAAAATTTACCACATTTACTCCTTTCTGCCCTTCTTCTTGCCAACAACCTTGAAAGATACGTTCCATCCGTCATTAACAGGCTTGGAAGCAGTTTGTGTTTTCTGTAAGATATCGCTCCAAGAAGTGTTGCTAGAGATTTCGTTGTCAGCAGACTTGCGTCTCTTGATAAACTCATCAGCAAATCTGCGGCCATCCATAGTAGTGGAGCTTGAGTAGATGGTCTCTGCAATGATCTCCTTAGACTCTGAACTAGCAGGCAAAGAGAAAAGCATAGACAGAAGCTCAGTGTGGTTGACACCACTGTGAAGATCCTGAAGAGAGCTCTTGCACCAATTCAAAAAGTCTTCACTGGCAGCAGAAAGCTTGCTGTTGACAGCAGGGACGGATCTGACAGGAGTCTCAACCTTCTTAGCAACAGGGGCAGCTGAGATGACAGCGGCAGCAGTAGGAGCAGGAGTAGCACCAGAACCAACTTTCTTACCACCAGGTCCAACAGTAGTCCAAGCACCACCAGAGGCAGCGGTAGAAGAAGCAGCGCTAGTAGTAACAGGAGTAGTAGAGGTGGAAGAGGCAACACGGAAACCAGAAGAACCAGAAGCAGCCAGATCAGCATACTTTCTGACATTAGTGGTAGCGACAGTAGCACCGCGCTTGCGGGCAGCCTCCTCTTCCTCCTTTTGGATTTGAGCTAACGTCTTCTTAGGAGTAGCAGATGAGACACCCACAGTAGCCCAAGTTGCACCAGAGGGAAGGGCAGGAGCATTAGAGGGGGTGGTGGATCTTGAAGCCTGAATGATAGAAGCGGCAAGCTGTTGTTGCTGCTGCTGTTGCTGGGCTTTGCGAGTCTTAAGTTCGGCAGCTTCCATTTCCTGAATCTCCTTGATAGAGGGAGCCTTTGACTTCACAGGCTCTTTCTTAGCCCAAGGAGCCAGAACAGGAGTAATAGGCTTAGGAGACTGAACGGGTACAGGCTCGGACTCATCCTTAACAGTGACAGTGTCCAGCGCAAGGGTAACCTCCTCAACAGGCTTCTCAACCTTAGCGACAGGAGCAGCTTTAGCAACAACAGGACTAGACTGATCAGGAATAGAAGTGGACTTCTTACTAGTTTTAGCCTTAGACTTCTTGGTAGGAGCAGGCTCAGGAACAACAGCAGATTCAGCAACAGCTGACTCAGAACTCTGAGTAACAGACTGAGCAACGGATTCAACAGGCTGCTCAACAGGCTTGGCTTCATTAACAGGAGATTTGAAAGGGGGCTGAATAGCAGAAGAAACAACTGGAGAAGGTTCAGAAACAATAAGTTCATCGTCATTCACCAAAAGATCCTTGGAAGATTGAGGAACTGAAGATTCGGAATCCTCAAGCTCACTGAGAATAGATCTCTTGGGGACGGAAGTTTCAGCTTGAGGAAAATTGAGCTCAGTGGCGCTGGGAACTCGCTTAGGGGTATGGGGAATCGATCCAGGGGCTCTAGGCTGCCAGACATCGTTATTAAGGTGATTAAGGCTAATCTGGGATCCAGAAAGGCCAGTAGAAAGACCGCCAGGGCCACCAAATTCAAAAGGACCCTGTCCTAGGGAAGACATAGGCTGAGGCTGAGCCCAGTGAGACATGGGGGACATGGGTGTAGTAATAGGAGACATTGAGCCCCAACCCGAGTTTTGCTGTTGAAGTTGAATGGCAGCATACTGCTGAAGTTGTTGACGGCGCATAGTTTCACGCTGTCTTTGTAACAACTCCTCCTGTAAGCGCTGATTGTCATCAAAGTAGCCAGAACGAGAGGAGCCAGACAGGGGAACAAGGAATGGCTCAAAGAAGTTGTTTACCTTGGTCATAAAATCCTTGAGAGTGTAAAATTCCGATTCATCGACACGGCGAATAAGCAAGGATTCTTGGAGCCACTTGCTGGCATACCATTCTTGCATTCTGATACCGTTGAATGGGCCTTGCTCAGCGCCAGAGGGGTCCTTATAAACCCAGTTTATATTCTCGGGACCAATCAAAGTAGGCGCAGGGCTGGAAATCCCGGGTGGAGGGGGAGTGCTGGCATGAAAACCCATACCGCTATTAAACAAATCTGATTTGGGCAAAATGCCATTGCTCTTGAAAACAGACTCCGAATTGGAAGCCAATGCGGTGGTACTATTGCCAAATGGACTCCACGAAGAAGTAGTAACTCCAGGGAGCACAATAGATGAAGAGGGCGACTGGGTGACATTTTCCGATTGAGAAATCGATTTAGTCTGTGGAAATCCGTTATCCTTGTGAATGTCGGACAAGGAGGGTTTAGCAGACAGCAAACGGTCAGCAAAAACACTAGTGTTGCCAGTAATGTTTCCACTGATACTGCTCTGATTACTGTGGGTATTATCCCCAATTTTTCCAGATTCATTACTAGTCGAACCATCCCCGTTTTGAGATTCTTGAAATTGCTGCAAAGTAGGATCTAAAACCGCTGGCTGATTTGGAAGAATCGAGTGAAAGAGATCGTTCTTCTGCTCAATCGAGGGCTTAATAAGGTTGTTGCGTTTCATATCTTCCCAGATGGAGAGCATTTCTTCTACAGAATAATTTCTACCACCATTGTTCTCCAATAAAGCGTATTCCGCTTCTTTACTGTCAGTTTCTGGCTGTTCTGGACTGAGCTCTTTGGTGTCGTCTCCCCACCTGGATGAAGTATTGAAAGATGAATTTTTGCTGGAGTTTGCAGATCCGAATAGCTGAGATCTCTTTAGATTCGGAGATCCAATTGACGACCCAATGGTTGAACGGCCGCCAGTGTTTGTAGATCTAGAAATGTTAGAAGCAGCAGCGTTGGCAAAAGACATGGTGTTATTGTTGTTGTTGTTGTTGTTGTTATTGTTGCTGTTGTATTGATTGTAGGATGATCCAGTTCCAGCAGCAATTCCCGACCAAGGAACTTTTCCACCTCTGATAATTGGAGAGGGTTGAGAAATAATAGGACTGGCGCTATTGTTATTGCGGTGAGTATCGTTCGCTTTGGTAGCAGAAGGTACAGGCTTCGGACGCATCCTAAAAAGAAACAGATTGATGTTAGTATGGTAGAAAAGAGGAAATCAACATGTGGATAGATCATGTGGAGAAGACGGATGGTTTAGCAAACCAGACATAACGCGTCAAATTTCTAGGCAGGAATGCGATTAAAAATCAGCAAAATAGTCCAATCGACTAAACTGTCCAAGTGATTGCCGCACAGTGTTTGTAAAACATTAGGCTCATAACGATCGTGACAATTATCACCTAAGAGAATATCCAGGAATCAAAACAAGTGGGAAAAATCAGGAACATACCATTCGGGGCCAAAGGACATAGAAGTAGAATTAGACATTGTATATAGTTGAAAATCTAAAATCGAGCTGGAATAAGAATTTGACGAGTAAGGTCAGAGGGCAGGTATTTACAAATGAAATCTTTGCGAGATGGTTGGTTGAATCAGACACAAATGTTGATGTGGAATATAAAAGAAAAAAGAGAAAAAGAGGAAAAAAAAGTTGAAATTTTTAATTTTCTTATGGGACCGTGTGTGTGCTTTGGTTCAAAACTGGGGAGTGGATTCTGGAACTCTGTGTGAAAAATCAAGCAGCCGGGTAACACATGTTTTTTATTATTTATTTTTCCTCCTAGATTTTATGTTTGATGCCCAAAAGCATTGGATAGAGAGTGGCTGGTAAGCTGCTTCCTTGATCTTTGCAGATAAAAAAGCAAATTGCCACCAGGATAGCGCAGGGCAGTGAATGAATATGACAGGTACGTAACCGAGCTTTTTTTTTTTGTAATTTAATTACCAATAAGATGTGGCAAAGGCAGTCAAGAAGTGAAACACTTTTGTACCTTGTTTGTTGAAGGTTTTAAACATCACGACGTCACCGAATGCATATTGGCACTTATTATATGTCACTTATTACATGACATTTAAACTGTAAGGCTTGTGCACAGAGCATTATAGCATGGCTTTCTCAAGAATATTTAGAGCCGAAACATGAAGGATCCAAAAATGATTCTAAACGTCTCTTGATATCAGATAAATCAATCTATAGAAATAAAATGATTGAATAATCACTTTGGTAATGTCCTTGTTGATATGAAGTGAACGTTGTAATAAAATAGAATACAATGGTAATATAAAATACAGTGGCAATATAAATGGGGTTATAACTGGGGCGACCAGCTGCCGTAGAGCCAGAACATATGCTCCAGCAGTAAACCTAACAGCAGCAGCAGCAGTCAAAATCCCGGGCTTGAAAATTGAAGTAGCATCTAATAATAAGAAGCTGGTTTCTCCTGCTGGGTAAAATATTGTAATTTTGGTGAATAGACAAGTTTAAGTTTCTATAACCATGATTTTACGTGAAAATTCTTGCAATAATTATCATCAAAACCTGGTATCAATAAATAAATCCTCTAAATTAGAATTACTACTAGCTAGATATATTCCCAGAGACTCAATTGCCAGACCACAGACACCAGCCCTGAAAAGTATACATACATTCCGTCTCTATCTTTAACTAGATCCCCATTCTCTTCTCGAGCTCCGCATGAAAGCTGGACTTCATGTCGGTATCAGAAAGACCAGGATAGATCTCTTCCCATGAAACAGTAGTAGACTTGTTTCTGAGAATATCTTCATGGACTGTAGAGGGACCTCCCACCATGCCAGGAATCAGATTTGTCGCCTTGACAACCTCCAATTCCATAGTGCGGCGAATAGGTTCGCCAGGACCATAGTTGCGACGATATCCTTCCATCTTCAAATTAAATTGTGTCTCTTCCCACTTCTCTAAGCGAGCTTGTAAAGGATGCTTATCGTTTAAGTTAGAGGCCATTGATAGTGGACCATCGTTTCTCAGACTATCGTGGAGAGCAGGCACGCTTGGGGCGCCACTGCCGTAGCTGGTGGAGTTGACTTTGCTTGGGGCAGAGTTTTCTGGGATAATACGAAGAGACTTCAAAAATGTTAGAATCGAGATTTATACGGAAAGAAAGTGCACAACATACCATTGTGTGTGTGCTAAGTGTAGTGTGATTGCGACTTGTATTGAGCAATTGTAATGGTGAAAGTAGATGTGGCTGTTGAAAGAGAAGGTGGTTGAAAGGTTTGAGAAATCTTGAAGGGGGCAAATTTTGGTCGTAAGTCACATGACTTTCAGTTACTGACAAGTTTGCACAGAGCAATTGATGCTGTTATCAATATCCTTAATTTAAAATACTACTGTATTGTAGAGGCATTACCATATAACTTATGAGTACTTCTAGATATTTACATGATTACCTGAACGAAATACTGTCAATGTTTCCAGCCAACAAAGAAACAATGTTCTCCTCCATGCGGGCAGAGACGTTCTCTTCCAAGTGCTTCTTGGGGTCCTGCTTACCGACATATCTAGTTTTCAATTGCTCCTTAGTAAGTTCCTGCTCTTCCTTGACTCTGTCGGTATATTGCTCAGCAAGTTTTACCATCTGTTGAACGGCTTGCAAGTTTTCGCTATCATGCTTGGAATAATCCTTGATTTCCAATCCTGATGCCCAGGTGCTCTTGTGCAGATTAAGAAGCATGTTCTCCTCCAAGGGGGTCTTCTTGTAGTCAATGTTAATAGAATAGTAATGGCGATTAAGACCATGAATCAGAGCCTGAATAGATGGCTTGTTGAGATGTCCCAAGTTAGAAGTAGTCTGTCTGGGCTCTTGGCCTCTCATGGCTTGGTTGGTGCTAATCAATCTGAAAGCATCAATGACAACCTTGCCCTTGACAGACTGTATCGGGTCAATAACAACAGCAACTGATCTAGAGTCGAGCTGCTCAAAAGATTGTTGGGTGTTAACATCGACGGACGAGAGCCAGCACCCGAAACCAGGATGCGAATGGTACCATCCAACAACAGTTTGATCTCTGCCTGTTTGCTTTAACATATCCATCATTCTAGTTTGGAAAACATCATCAACAGCTTCTACACTGACACCAGTACCGCTCTGGGGCATAGCAAATACATCAATGACATGAACAGTAAACTCATCAACAAATTCTCCAAGCATGAGGCCCATCTAAAAAGTCATTTGTTAGTATATCTCCAACAAAAAAGGAACAAGCTATCTATTCAATTGCCTACTTACGACTTCCATAGGGACACCAGCACGACCGTGCTTAAGCATCTTTAAAAGAGCCAGCGAGGAAATGTAAACAGTCTCGGAGTTATCAACAATAGGGGTATCCTGATAATAATGGTATGGTTAGTGAACAAACGGTCCAAAATGATATTGCCTGCTGATACTTACTACACTGGTGTGGCCACCAAGGTGAGCGCCCATTCTGCGTTGTAAATTGTTCATTTTTTAAAATAAATAGATTGATTGAATAAAGGGAAGTTGATATTAAAGACAAGAAAATAGCCTGACCGGAAAATCAAGTAGAAAGAGTTGATGGAAGTAAGAGGTGGATGTGAAAAGGAAGAAAAAAGTGTGGCAATGAGAAAGTTTTTGGAGGTTTGGATTTCTAGATTTCGTGTTGACTCGCAAAATCAAAAAGACAAAAATTTCATCGGGCTCACTTAGACTTTTCTTCAAGATTGCACAAGCCCAAACACTATTTCATTTAGAAATCATCCACGATGCTAAAAGCATTCCAATCGACTAAACTTAGAGTTCCTACTGGGGTTTCCTCTGTAAGAACTATTTCTAACAAGTCTGGAAGCCTCCCCGACAAGGCAGAAGTTTTAAAGAAATGTATGTCAGCATCTCACATTCCACTAGCTTTTAATCAAAGCTTCTTGCTAATAGCACCATTCAGTCAACTTCCCAAGAGCAACTCATTCCGTTAGATCTTTGAATTCACTAGAATCCTCAGCCATTAATGACATTGTTTTCAATGGATGGGTTGACAGAAAGGCAAAGAAAATCGGCAAAGGCTTGGTTTTTGGTAGATTGCGTGATATTAATGGCGATACAATCCAGCTAGTCGACAGCAACGAGCCTTCTCTTATTAGGTCTCTCAAGCAGGAGAGCGCCATTACAGTTAAGGGAGACATTCAAGAACAGGTCAAACTTGATGGTACTAAGTCTTTAGATCTACAGGTCAAGGAAATTCAGGTATTAAACGAATCTAGTGTGGTCGGATCACAGCTTACTACTGGAGACACCAAAGAATGGCCGCCGCAGTACCGCTACTTGCAACTACGACAAACTGAATTTCAGCAAAGACTCCAGCGACGCGCTAAGGTAATGTCGGTATGTCGTTCCACTCTTGATAGTCTCAACTTCACAGAGGTTGAAACTCCTTTACTGTTTAAATCAACACCTGAAGGCGCCAGAGAGTTTCTAGTTCCCACTAGAAAGAAGAATCTTATGTATGCTTTACCGCAAAGTCCACAACAGTATAAGCAGCTATTGATGGCTTCCGGTGTTCACCGTTACTACCAGATTGCTAGGTGCTTTAGAGATGAAGACTTAAGAGCCGATAGACAGCCTGAATTCACTCAGCTTGATCTCGAGATGAGCTTTGCCAATAAGGAAGATGTTCAGAAAGTTGTACAGAAGGTTGTTCAGACTGTTTGGAAGGAGACACTGGGCCAGAGCTTTTACATACTCGAAAAAAATGGAAAGCTTCGCCAAATTACCGAAGACGAATCTTTCACAGAGTTATCATACGATGATGCCATTTCCAGATTTGGTATAGATAAGCCGGACTTGAGGTCATCTCTAGAGATTTTTAATGCTTCTGCTTATGCAACTTCAGTTGACAATACCGATTTCCCTATTTTTGAGCTTCTTGTTTTAAGAGACGGCTTGAATAAGGAAGATTTACTAAAGGCTGTTTCAACTTCTAACGAGTATGGCTCTCGGATTCCAACTGCTATTTCTATTGAGTCTGAAGCAGATCTTTCTTTGTGGCACGAAAAATTTAAATCCCGCGTCCAATTTTTTGACCTTGCAGGTCTCAATCAAGCTTTGGATCTCAAGGTTGGCGATATTGTTCTAGCTAGTGATAGAAGACAGAAGAACTATGAAAATCCAACTCCTCTTGGAAAAGCGCGACAAATTGCAATCAGCCAGACTCTTTCCAAGGGCATCTACACCAGAGATGTAACCGAAGGATCTGACCCAATCACATCTCAAGATTTTGTGGGCACTTGGGTGACTGACTTTCCATTATTTAATCCAGTAGAACTTGAGTCAACTGACAACTGCAAATACCCGGTATACCTAGATGGCAAATTTGTGTCCACCCATCATCCTTTTACCATGGCTAAACTGGAAGACTATGAATATCTTAAGGAGGACCCCTTGCAAGTTCGAGGCCAACATTACGATCTCGTTGTTAATGGCGTGGAACTGGGAGGTGGTAGCACCCGTGTTCACGATGTTGAGTTGCAGCGATACATTTTTGAAAAGATTTTACAAATTCCAAATCCTGATGTTTTGTTTGGCCATCTCTTGACCGCATTTTCTACTGGATGTCCCCCTCATGCTGGCCTGGCAATCGGCTTTGACCGTATGACTGCAATGCTGTCTAGAACAGACTCTATTCGTGATGTCATTGCATTCCCGAAAACTATTACCGGTGCCGACCCCATGATTGGAAGCCCCAGTAAATCAACTACAAATCAACTCAAGGATTACCACATTAGAGTGATTTAATAGCTTCCTGTTTTCAGTTTCCCCGATTTTAGATGTTTCTACATATAAATTTTGTAAATAATACCCAAGTATAGATAAATTGTTGAAAACAGTGTTGGAATTGGTAGGTTTCTGGTATGTCCGATATCGAGACACGACTCTGGGCTTTTCCGAAGGTTTTGTGGATGATGGCAAGATGTCTCTCTATCATCCAAAGGGCAGGCTATCATTTGCTGAAATCTGGGGCCAAGAGGTATTTTTATGAAGGTTTTAACGTGTAACAAAAACCTTACCGCGGGTTTGCCGGAGGGACAAAAATTTGCCGTTGGGATCTTCCGCGGTATCACTATCAAGTAGAAATTGGGATGACGGCTGCTCGAGTCCTTATCAACAATGAACCCTCGAGGTCAACTCAAATCAAAGAAATATAAATACTGAATCAAATTTCTCGAAAATGTAACTTCAACTCCTTTTTATTTATTCTTTAACAAACTACAAATCATATTCTTATATCTAACTCCTTTTTACAACTTAATTGTCCTAATTCAAAATTATAATGACTTCCCTCAAAGCTACTCCGATTGAATCTTCCCCTTTTGGTGCTGTTATCACACTTCCCGAGGGTGTTACTGACCCTTCCACATTAACTGATAACGATTTTGACGAGTTGAAGAAAATGCTACTAACTCATTTGGTTATTGTTATTCCAAACCAAGAAAACCTTCCAGCCTCTTCTCAGTATCACTTGACCAGACGATTTGATCCTACATGCGAGGGTGCTTACGGCCACGCTAAGGAATTTAGACATGAAAAAAGTGTTCTGAGACGGGACGGGAAGTCTGTTCCTTCCCAGCCCCAGGTTCAGATTCTTGGACAAGGTACTTTCAAGAACCACGCTGGTTTAGAAAATGTTACTCTTAGACATCCCGTCCATGATGATTTCCACAAGGACGTTCTCTCTCAAGAAGAGCAAGACGCTGGATACACCAGATTTTACAGATGGCATATTGATTCGGCACTTTATGGCCTTTCTCCTCCTTTTTGCACAACTCTGCTGGGTATTGATGTTCCTCCTACCACTAAGACTCAGAAGATCAGATATGATGATACTAAAGAAGAGATTGAGGTTTCTCAAGCTGGTACTGCCTTCCTCTCTGGTGCTATTGCCTTCAATTTGCTTTCTGAAGAGGACAAAGAGATTGCTCTTGGAACTACTGTTGAATATGCTCCCCATCCTTACATCTTTATCTCCCCAGCCAGAGCTACTTCTGATGGTCTTACAATGGCCAGTGAGGGCAAGGAAACCCCATTAGATCAGCTTCCTGAGTGGGAAGAGAGCAAGATCAAAAAGCTTCCCATGGTTTGGACCAACCCCATTACTGGCAACCACCATCTGCAGGTCCACGGATGCTGCATCAGAAGATTACACAGAGCTGATGGTACAATTGTCGAGCTTGAGGACGCCAGAAAAGAAGTTCACAGACTAATGAGACCTGCCATTGCTCCCAAGAACATCTATGTCCACAACTGGAACAAGGGCGATCTGGCCATCTTCTATAACCAGGGTGTTCTCCACAGTGTTACTGGCCATTTTTCTGAAGGTGAGAAGCGTCTGATGCACCAGTGCAATATTGCCAGTGGTGTTGATCCCGTCACTATCCGTTAAATCCATTAAGTCTTAGTTGTTTTTTCTTTGTATTTTATGTATATGTAATTAATGTTAATGAAGCTGTTATTTAATTTGAATTTCGTTTTTTAGAACATTCATAAAGGTTTGAAACTTTTTTTCACAAGAACAAGATGGGACTATTTGCAAACCAGAGTCTAATAGATTTGAAGCCAACTATTTAAGGCAAGAATGAGGTTGCTCCAAAACCAATGAATAGGTAGAAAATCTACTTATTGTCCTAATATTTTAAAGTTATTTAACAGAATAAAAGCCACAAAAGGATATGAAAAGACGTGTAGTTCTAACACTTGTCTGTAACGAGGGACTTCTAAAATAGAAGAAAGAAAGATTATTAGAAAAATCCCTGGAAGTACTTCATGGGTATTATTTAACAATTTGGACAGGGGCACACACTTAGCCACCTTAGGCGGTTAGGTCCCTCGCTTACATTTGATAGGGAACGGAAATAGGACATAGATGTCTTGACAGATAACTCAATACAGTAAATCTAAGTTTTATCTTAAAAGTTAAATAAGAAAATTTCGGACGTGGAAGATAAGCAGTGTGCTAACAGTTTTATGACGGCATTAGAACCAACCTCAAATATAATATAGCATATTAAAATAGAATCCTAATTATATTAAAGACCAAAGCATTAAATATCAAAGGATGCAAAGAATAAATAAAATAAAACCACTGGTTGCTAGGCCTATGACTCCATCTCTGTTACACTTATCTCAATGAGGCTGACAAGGTAACACTTTCAGAGTGTGTACGACCTGGATTTTCAATGGCAAATTTCATGTGTTAACGTTAGGAGACAAAAACCAATATTTTGATTTATTTTAACCCTTAAAAACTACTGTTTTTTTAACCTTCCGGATTAATTTGAGGTACACATCAGTATGCTTAATTTCTATGCAATTATTCTATTTAAATTATACCTTGTGGTAAATGAAATGCTTGTGGTTTATATATAAGAATGCAAAAAAGTAGTTTTTGTTCGGTATTTTAAACCCGAACAAGCTTGAATCCTGATCTGGAGAGTCTACTTAAGAACAGGACAACGCAGCCAAAAGCCATAGGTACACCACAGAAGACAGCAAGCATGTGGTAGTTATCGCCGTTGGGTCCCATGACTAGACCTGCTAATGGGATGGACAGGAGCATAAAGGAACCCATAGAGAGGAAGCACATACCATATCTGACACCAAGTCTTGTAATATCCGTAGTCAGCTCAGGAATGATAAAAGGGGGAAGAGAACCAACTGCCCCAGAGAAAAAACCATAGAAAAGTGCAAACAAAACAACAGACGCTTCAGATGTTATACTGATCCAAGAAAACAGCAAGATCACACAACAAAGAGTGATAAAACTGGTAGATGTTAAGGGTCCCATTATGCGAGCCATGAGAAAAGTGGAAAGACGACCAAAAAATGAAGCGCATCCAAGAAATGGAATGATGTAAGTTACGATGGTCTTCGAGGCATTGATATGAATAGTAAAAGACTGCAAGTAGGCGTAAGGAGCAAGAACTCCAAAAAAGCAAGCGGTGATACCAACAACAAATAAAATGAAAGTTGGATCACGAAGAGCTGAATAATCAAACCAAGACTCAAGCGCGAAAAACTTGCCTTTGCTTTTTTTTCTGATTTCCTTTCTAACTTCTCTGGAAAGACGATCCCTCATAAAAGTCAAAATAAGCAATAAACAAAAAAGGTCGATAAAAGCTAACACACGAATAGACCACTGAAATCCAATTCGCTTTAGCATGTTGTTGGCAGCAATAGGAAAAATAGTACCACCAAGACCACCTCCACTTGTCATGATACTAATGACCATAAGTCTTCTCTTCTTGAAATAGGTAGATGCACAAGAAATACAAGGTCCAAAAAGAGTACCCATGCCCAAGCCAATACCAAAACCTTGAGCAAGGAGAAGCTGGTAAAATTCAGAGCACTGAGCAACCATCATGAATGAGAAAAAAGTCAAAACGGTAGAGAAGGTGATTAGATGATAGAAATATCCAATATCAAATAATCTACCTGAAAGAGTGCCACCGAGGAGCAAGAAAGCAGACTGAATGGAACTGATCCAGCCCATTTTGAAAGCTGAGACACCTGGCAGAAGCTCTTGTTTGTAATAACTTTGGAAGGCACCAAATGAAGTAACTAAACCCCACGTCACAAAGACTGCAAAAAAACCACCAACAACTTGCAGCCACGCTCTTAATCCACCATCTGGAAAGTATGTAGGATCGTTATGATATTTGTCAGAATCAATAGACTCCTTATCTTCGAGGTCTGAGCTAAAAATATCCTTAGCCTCAGTTTCAAGCTTTTCGGTTAACATAATGCTGATAAGTAATTTAATAAAGTAGTAAAATATTTGAAATATAAAATGCTGGTGAACAAAACAAAGTTACTTTTTTTTTAGTGAAACGGAAAAAAAAACGGCGTCTCATGGAGATTTATATAAATTATCATGGCTATTGATGGAATATTTGAAGTAATATTTTAAAGACTATTCCGAACAACCATGAGCAAGTAACTACCTACATGAAAATTTTTTGTTGTCTATTTGACTGGTCAATCACAAACACAGTATGACACTAGATGGCGTTTACGGTTATCTTCGGATAAATTTGTATGAGATACCACAATAAAACAACTTTTGAGCTGGCACCCGAGGAAAACAAAAACATAAGATGCCATCTCATGAGGACCGGTAAGAAAAGTTGAAATGATGATGACACTATTTCAATTATTTCCACAGAAAACTTGGAGGGTTAACCTTCAAACGGTTTAGTTTCGTGTTGATCAATATTGTTCTTACTGCTGAAAATTTGCAGCGGAAAGTTAGATGCAGAGAAAGTTAAAGCTCCCAATGGAGACTTAATACTTAAAATCTAGTGTCAAATCAGAAGTCTTAAGACTTCGGCTATTGACAACGTTTTCAAAAAAAGGGTAAGCCAAGTTGAATTGAATTATAAAAACAAATCCTCGGCTATTGAAGTTTCAGAGTACAACCCAACTATCTCCGGAAATGAGGACATCCCCGGGCATGTGGCGTTAACACCTATCGCAAAACACTCTTCCGGAGCTAGTGGTATTATATTTTCTTCTCGAGTTTTCATATTTTTATTTTATTTTTTCTATGCACGGCTTTCGGTAACCGAAATGCATGCTAAATCACATCATTTTACCATGGATCTTAGATCAATAGACATGAAAGTGACCCAAAAAAAAGGTATTGGAAAATCTTTTATTGAATCTTATTATTTTTATATAATAAAACTGGTTATCTGATTAAGGAACTAATAGTACAACTTTCCCTAGCCAAGAAAAGGAAATTAACCCTAGCCGATAATTGCGATGTAAGGAAAGAACCCTGAAAAGAGTCAACCGTTGTCTATTACAAGACATAAATAAAAACAGATCATTCATACATTGACTTGTGCAAAACCGAGGAAAATATTGAGCCGAAATAAATAATATCCGGATATTAGACCAGGGACATCTAGTTATGTACCAATATATTGTTTCTGGGAGTTCAAATCTGCGATCTTTCTCGGTTAAGAACCAGCCCGGGTGTTCATTCATTTTTTTTTTAATTAGAGATATACAAATCCCTTGACAAATCCCGTAGCCGTGTAAAACGCATAGCCCTACACATGATAACCGAACTCTTTTTTTTAGATGGCTAAGTCAACAACTTAGCGATAACCGAGAAAAAGCTTTGAAGCCAAAATCAACCAATCAAATAAAAATTGCCATGACCCAGGAAAAATTCCAATAGCTGATGATAAAACATTTATTTTTTTGCGGCGGCTAGCTTTAAAGATTACAATCTATTGGATATAGATAAATTATGTGAATCTTTTTAAAAGATGCGTAACAAAATGGTAAATGCAACATTACAAAGAGTTTTTTTTATCATGGCCATCTGATACTTTATTTCGACTAGACTATTCCTAATCAAAGTTCTACAAAATTCCTAAGGAACACAGGAGTAAAGACTTATGTTTTTAATAGAATATTCCTAGTTGCATTGAAATCTCCAACAAAATCTTTTTTTTTTTTTTTTTGATTGTATTGTGGATATTTGAACACCTTTATGCCTCCAATATCAGTGATTAAGATTTTTCACTGCAATAATAGCTCTGCAGTTTGGCTACTCTCTAGTCTTGTTAGTTAATAGTTTATAGACTCCATAGTGGTTTCAAGTAAGCATATTTATAGCAGTTTTTAAATTCATTTTCCTCTGACTTTTAGAAACCTTCTTCTGGGTCTGACATTTGGTTAAGGATATATACGGTATTGTAAAATTTGCAGATCCAGTTTGCTGCCTTTTTGTGGAACTCATAAGCTAGGTTCCAAATTCGATGTTAAATCTTTATTCCTGCTTTTTTTTTGTATCTGTAGCTCTGTTTATATTAGATCTCTGATTGGGACCATTTTCTCTCGAGCTTGTCAATAAAGCGAAATAGTCTATAAATTCCCGAGATATCAAATTGCCCTAGTTCAGTCATGACACCATCTAAATAATATCCAGTACAAAAGGTTCTGACCGTAGGATCAAAACCAATGTTCTTCTTTTGTAAAGCCCCGTTGTATTTGCAAAACCTTTTAGGAATAAAAAGGTAAAAATGGCCAGAAAGTTTTCTGACAAGTATAGGGGTCTTGGCTTTATTGATTTCTTTCAAATTCTGATAAGCTAAAACTTGGCAAAAATGCTGTTGATATCAATATTGAACTGGTGGGAATTTTAAGTTCAATATGAACTTAGCTTTTATTTAAGAGTGAGGCGTTATTTTCCTCATTAATTTCACATAGGTTTTATATATAAGAAACATAAATGATTATTAGTGTTTCAAAATTTTCCTTTCATTTATTTAAAAATCCACATATTGTTACTTGAATACAAAATGACAACTGCAACAGATAATTTTACATCATGAACTCTTATCAAGACCTGTTTCTCAAAATGAGGCTTAACCACATCATGTATCAACCATACAAAAAGACAAATAAATACAAAATATATGTAGTTAGGAAATTTTTTACTTATCATTGATGCAATCTTTAAACACAGTAGCTGCCAACAATTGATACAGATAGAGCTGTATAAAACTTAACACGAGGCGATACGAGGAAGGTGTTGAGAAGCTTAGGTCTCGCTCTGGTACGACGCTCGGTGCTTGGAATGGGGAGGAAGTAGGTAACTGTATAATCCATATTGGTTAGCACATTTAGAATAGTAAGCAAGAGTAAAAACAGATTTACAAACTAAAACAAACAAAATCTTTAAAACGCCATAGCTTATATAATTGCATATCTATGAAGAGGATAGACAGCATTATCAACACTGCCATTTTCATATCAAGATTTCGACGGCTAAAAATAATCTCAAAAGTCGAAAAGTGCAATGTGATCTATATCAAGACATACATGACAGAAAAACTGTAAAAAAACTGGGGAACTCGTAAAATACCATTTTTCTTGTTGGAGGAAACTATATGATAGAAGGTGCTCTAATTCACATAAGACTTTATTATGACGAAACTTTTCCACAGTCTAAGTGAACTGTTCGAGATTTGCGTAGGCCATAGTGCTCTTGTAAGTTATTTTAAAGAGATAATCATCATTAAGATAAAATACTACGATTAATTTGACCAACTCAACAAAGTTTATAGTAGTTTAAACACTTGTACTCTACATCCTACAAAACGTAGGCGGTTGAGAAAAGTTTTCCAAAAAATGATCTTCAAGCTCTTGTTGATACTAAAAGAAATAGTATTGGTGCAATGATCATGTTATCAGCCTTATCGTATCTTCTTTATCGATGAGGTGATTAAATAGAAAAGCTTTTTGAGGGGGTTCTATATAAAAGTATTTACGATTGAATTAGCTGGTGTTATGTATGTTACATTTTCCTCAGCAATTGAAACTTTCCATGAAGAATCAGGGATCATTAAATGTCAAAACCTCTTACACGCGGTGAGAGAATTACTCCGTAAATTTCATTGAGTTAAATATCGCAGCTATATGCCGTTTCCTTGTATCTTTTATTATTATTTTTATTTTGTCATGTAGCCTTTAAATATTAGAGCAATAAACATTTATTTATTTATATCATCATGAGATAATAAGTTGGCTTCATGGCTCTCAAAATGATTTGCTGTCACCATCTACATAACGACGTTGCATATCTCCAAATAGGTATTGAGGCTTAGCACAATAATGTTTTCAAGCTTACGAGAGGCCAAAAAAAGACTCTAGCATGAATGTGCAACAATTATGTTGCTATATGGGCTTAGGCCGTTGTAAGTAAGTTATGAGTGCAAATATTTAATTTCCGTCTCAAGAATTTGACAAAGAGACGTATTAGAGCAGCTTCGTTTCCAGGTCTAATTGTAAAAAAGTTTGGCTTAATATTCTTCACTTAAGTCTGTGATTCTTGTTTTTTAAGCTACGACAAAAAATAATTCTGGTTGTAAATTTTCATATATATATGAACCGACTATAGGTAAGCATCACACTCTGTAAAATTAAACTTTAGCAAATTGGAGTGAAACCTGTTCAAAATTCATAAAAGTTCTCTCTATAGCTTGGCGTCTAAATGATTAAATAGCCATACTTTTAATACAAATTATTCCTATAAGTATCTCCTGAAATGATCAAGCTGAGGGGTTGTAAAGTTAGCATCAAGCATATCGAATGCACAAAAAGAAACCCTCAGAGATGAAATAAACATTGAAATTGAAACCATCGATTTCTTACATAGTGTACAGAGGAAGTAAGTGTGTTTCTAAGGTATTTTAGACTAGTAACATAAGTTCTGTGTTTTGAAGATAATTTGTGAAAAGTATGTGCGCAAGAAGTGAGAAGGAAAAAAAAAGTTTGGTATTATTCACGGATAGTTCTCCTTAAATTGCAGGCAGGATATGATCGCTGAGCGGTTTACCTGGAATAAATTGTCAACGTTTGGAATTACCGCAATGGTGTCCTAAAATCTTTTGTGTGTAACGCTACCACGGTTTATCATGTTGCTAGCCATAATGCTACAGATCGTAATGCAATAATGAGGTTTTTTTTTTTGAAAGACCACTGTCGCCTCAATCCCAAGCACAACTATTTTTTTTTTGAAAAGAACCCATTTATGCCCGTCTTGAATTTGGTGCTTGAAAACGACGGCAGTTGGTAGTGCCGACTTCGAGCAGGGATAAGGACCTCATATCAATCTTGACATTTTGAGGTGTTTGTGCCAACTCGGCAACAAGCCTAAATATAGGCTTACAAACTGGGAGGTTTACAGATTCTAAAAATTGATTCAGGTTTCGACTCTTAGGCCAATAGAAATTACAATTAAGCACACTGTACACTCTTACAATATAGCTCGCGATTAGTCGTGCAGATTTTTAGGGACCACTTGTTAGTTATTTTGTTGCCCCGTGCAAAAAAAGTGAAAAAAAGTGCGGGATTTTAAAGCGTTCCAAAAAAAGGACTACTGGAGACCAAAACCTAAGCATCTTTTAAGACAGCTTCATGACCTGTTGAAAAAGCACAAGACATGCGTCGATACATGTTCAAAGTGCCTTGATTTGATATAACTCACAAATGTAACATTAAGTTTGCGGTGATTTATAAATTAAGAAGCTTTAGAGAAAATGAAAACAAAAGTTTGTCAAATTTTAGATACTTTTCAAGCGGATTGCTCAAACTCTGAAGTTAAAAGGTGGCTTCATTAAAATGGAAGAAACTACGTCTCCTGAAAGCGTAAACCTGTGATACCTATTGCATTGTCTAAATGTTTGTCTCAAAAGTTGAGCCATATAGGTTAAATATTCCCAACACTTGTACTTATGCAAATAATTAGAAAACTGCATAGTACACAACTGACATAATTGATATTAGGTAGCTAAGAAAAAAAAGAGAACTCAAAACTACATAAAACGGTTATGATGATTGATGCAATATGACATCAAAACGGGTTGACCGAGGTCTGTGGGAACAAGATATATTGCAAAGCTACTTTTGGTTGTTTTTTCTTTTGGTAGAAAACGAAGTCGATGATTGTGTTATTTCGTTGAACTACAACATATTTTCTTTTTCAAGTAAAAAGTCTGAATTAGCGATTGGCAACTAAGTACTAACTATTTACCTAGAAAACTTTTTTATTATTATTATTGTCTGCTATTAAAATCATACTTTTTTTTACATGTACACCCTGGTAATAACTCTGGGGATAGTTATGCTTCATGCTCTGTTTGAAACTAGACTGAGTGCCACAGAATATGAAGCCGGAATATGTAAATTGTTCGATTTTCCGAGCAATGAAGCCCAGAATTGGCTGGGCTTGCACTGAAAAATCAATTTAGAACACAATAACTTTACTGTATCACAAATAGAAGACGGAAAAAAGGAAAATGTTTTACATAGATAAGGTCTATTTTGGTAATAGCTATGCTCCGAATTAACAAAGCCAAAAAGAGCTGGGATTCTTATCTTTTTTTTTTTTTTTTTTTTTTTTTTTTTTTTTTTAAACAAACTCTTCTATTTATTTTTTAAAAATTTTAAAATATTTATTTTGTGTTTTTTTAAAAAAAAAAAAAAATATTAAATTAAAATAAAAAAATTAAATATAAATTATTTTTTTTTT
>Ga0160505_100401_pt1 | contig 25942 bp, 18 predicted proteins | sample DIDeMG_FD_108225 | JGI IMG/M metagenome (GOLD analysis project Ga0160505, IMG submission 108225) | Enriched chicken feces microbial communities from UW Madison campus, WI, USA - DID2874_E49_Stillage MG | ecosystem: Host-associated > Birds > Digestive system > Large intestine > Fecal ... | reverse complement strand
GTAAACTAATGATGTTTCAAGAAGGTTAGGCATGGTTAAAGGAAAAAAAATAAAAAAAATATTTACAAAAAACAGAAAAAAAAAAAAAAAATAAAGATTTTGTCGTCATTAAAAACAGTTTTAAAAAAAAAAAAAAAAAAAAAAAGATTGCAGAATAATTTGGCACCATGAAACGTCTGAACCCATAGCGCACGCGCTGATACCGCTACCTTGCCAGTCTCATGGAGACAAATGTCTTTGAAATCTCACGTATTCTTTGTATGCCATTTTGATATATAATTTCATTTGTAACTATTTGATATAAGGGCAATAAACTGATTTGCTATCCAAGATTGCAGAATAAAAACGTCCATATATCAACCGGCGGCAATAAGGGTCTACTAGCTCCATTTTACTGCTGAAAATGACCAAAAACCTTAAGCGGGTTTTGTTTCCTGAATCAGAAACAAACCACAAAAAAGAGAGTTTAGGTCCACTTGGCAGTCCTAAATGATAATAATACTAGAGACCAAAAAAAGAAAAGAAAGGATGGTGTTGATGTTTATTGTCGCATTCCCGGCATTTGAGCAATTTGGAGGGGGTTTTTTTTCGTTTGTTTGTTTAGAATTACAAATAAAATTCAAAAAATTCAAAAAAAAACCCTGTGAAATGTCACAGGAGCAATGAAAATGTTGGGCTCAAGATCCAACAGACTGCATATAACCTTTTCCAGAACTAGCAACGGTATAAGAGAAAGACCCCGTTTTGCTTATTCAAGTATCTCTGAACAGAACAACAGCCTGGCAATACGTCAAGGGAATGACTGCTCACAACAGATGCTTCTCTCCATAGCTGTTGGTGGTTTGCATACATATATATTGTTATTATTAAGGCCAATAAGCGCTACAGCTGGATAGCCAGCTAGCTATATACGGCTTGCTGTTCTGCTGTAAAATTCAGCTTCTTTTTGTTAGCGCTCGGTGTTCATTCGTGCCGGGGTCTGAATGGGCTTTTGTTACCGGTTACTCTCGGGAACTACCTAAACAGCAGATTTGAAATGAAAATTCGACATAAACAGAATGCAGTGGAACGCAGCAACCAAACCCGAGACAGTTGCTTCATTCAAGGCGCGCCGTCCCGTTTCGTGTGCATATGTTTTAAAAGATCCCCGGAAGGCTCAATACAATTTCTATAGGTTTATGCTTGATGTTCGGAACTTTTCCGAACTTTTAATTTTTTTGTTAATATTATTTTTATTTTTTTTTTTATTTTTTAATTTTTTTTCTTTCTTTCTTTTTGGCTTATTTCTCTATTCAATCTTCATCTCTTCCATCTTTTCTTTTCCTTTGGCCATATTCAGCATTCCCTTTTCGCTTTTCGTTTCTTTCGTTCTGCCGTGCGCTGTTATTCTGCTTGACCTTCAAGATCTAACACTCCATTCTGCCGCTGCCACGATTTCGTAGATATTAGGTCAATCCCCGTTTTAATACCAGCACCCACTCCTGTCAGCGGCCATTTCCCGCCAATGTCAACAATAGACCAAAAACAGCAACCACCAAAGCCTGTGCGAACCGTGTCTCGGCGCGCGTGCCTCAACTGCCGCGAGCGCAAAATAAAGTGTGATGGGGTCGAGGTGTGCCGGAACTGCAAACAACTCGGTCTCAAATGCATCTTTGTAAAATCACGTAGGGGTGGCAGACGGAATAGGGTCAAACCTCCAGCCCAAGAGCACCCCGCTGAGGTTCTAGGGCCAAGCCAGCAACTGCAGCAGCCCGACCAACAACAGCTGTCGCCACCGCAACAACAACAGCAGCATAATTACAAATTTCATTACAACCATCCTCCAACTTCGTTTGAAGCGATTGTTTCACCCGGCCTTTTACAGCCGACTTTTACTACCTTTGACAGCAAGGGCGCCACATCTGCAACCGACGCAACTGCCCCAGGACTGCCTAATATTTCGCCATTTCAGATTCTGCACCCACCGCTGGGATCTTCTTCTTCGTCGTTGCTTGTGGCTGACAACAATAATGATAATATGAATAACAACAATAATGACCACACTAACAATCATAATAACAAGGGCCCCAGCCTTTCGTCATACGGTTTTGCACAGCCGCAGCCGCTCCCGCAACGGCAAGAGCAGCCGATACCACCCCAAGACCCGTTCTCGTTAAACACCAGCGTCGACCATCAAGTCCAACCGCCCGTCAAGCGGGTTAAACTTGAGTCCGATAACGAAACCTCGCAACAGACGATTATACAAGGCAAGTACCACCAAAACTCCACATATTTCTACTTTCATTTTTTTCTAACGGTTTTTTCACGCGTTGCGGCGTTCAATGATTTACAGACCTTCAATCATCCATAGACAACTTGCAAACCCAAATCAATCAGCTCCGAAACCTCAGCAACATGGCCTCGCTTGCATCAAAATCGTCATCGGATCCAAATACCAACGCAACTTTGGTGATGCCGGCAGCAGCTTGGCATTGGTGCGAGGTACCAGGCGCCCCGAATTGCGAATTCGACATGCCATCGCCCGAAATTACAGCCTTTCTTATCGATCTTTATTATGAATATTTTCACGCAAATCACTCTTTTTTACTGCCTAAATCTATTGCGGTTAATCGCATTTCATTAGGCAGTGACTACCCTATTTTTTTTGCCATGTGTTCTGTCTCGTGCCGATTTCTCAGTACTGACCCTGAAAAGTGTAAGCAGATCAAGGTTTGCAAGTACCACAAGGATCCCATGTACTGGATAGATTTATTCGAGAAGCATCGCGCGCGCCTTGACACCACAGCCCTTATCAAGGGGTTGCTGCTTATAGGACTTTCATTTTCAAGTGGTAAAAACTCCAAAAGGTCAACAGAGATTTCCAACCAGATTTATGACCTGTGCCGCTGGAACAATTTTGAGCGTCGGTTTTCTCGTAATTCGGAAGTGGCTAATGTCACAAACCCTAGCATTGTTGATTCATTTAGCAAAACCCAGCTTATATACCGTGAGAGTCTTATCCGCACCGTGTGGGAGGCCTGGAGGTTTCGCGTGCAGGTTGCTATTTTTAATGATGACCCCTCCATGTTACCACCTTTTAACGGTGATAAGTGCTTACCGGTATCAGATCTGATTTATGAGAATGAGCTCAAGGACTGGAAGTTCACCCGGTTTTTCTGGTCAGACCTTGATGCTGAACTGCTCAATGAAATTACAGAAGACCCTGCAAATGGATCATCGACACAATCCAACACCTTCTTTAGTAAGGGATTTTCGGATCTGTCTAACATGTCACTTGAAGAGCGGGAATATACCATTTACTCCGGCTCATGCATGAACATTGTTTGCGTAAATCTGCTTTCCCTTGTATTCAAGCACCGACGATCCATGAATCAATCGACACTAAACACGCTTGAGAACCGACTCCGCATGCTATATGCAAAGCTTCCACCAGTAGAAAAATGCCGTGATTATAAGGGTTGCTACCTGATCTCACATGAAGCCCTCTACGCTGCCGCATTAGTGCTGCACCAGGACCAAGCACTTTCCTTAATGGCGTTTTTTCACAAGAATACCACGTTACCGGGAATCATGGCCAGCGAATACTTTAGTAATGGGGTTTCGTCAATTGGGCTTCGTGACAGCGCGTACCTGCGCAGGGTTCTCAAAATGCCAGAAGAGCATTCTGCTAAAGCGCGCCGCTCATATATTGTATGCCAATGGGCGGTACACTGTCTTTTCAAGCTGGTCAATGGTCCGTTCCCCAGCAACCGACTACTTGATGACTACTGGAAGCATCTGTCGCCAGTGACGGGGTTTTTGCTTCAATATGCTATTATTGTTGTTGGCAGCGAGCTGGTGCTGCAAAAGATCGTGCGAACAATGGACAATAAACAGAATACACTTAGCCCTGTTGATGAAACCGATCTTGAGTACCCTTCATTTCTCGTTACCGAGTCCTCTAACTCCATCAATTATAACCATGAGATACCTTCCCCCGCTAGTACTGATTCCGACGCCACTTTTGTGGGGCCCCTGGTTGGCCGGTACGGCACAATTGAAAATTCCACCCAAAAGCTTCGCTTGTTTGAAAGCATGGAGGAGGCCATGAGTACTGTTTGGGAAAGGATCCAGGAATACCGGGAGACTAACCAGTGGATCCTTGACCGTGCTTTTAATTATGAAGCTCAGTAAATACTATTTTTTGTTCATTTATCTTGAACAAGAAAAAAAAAAAAGCAACAACAATTGAAACAAATTAGATGAACATATATTTTGAAGGCACATGTAACAATCGTCAAGAATTTAATTTATTTAATACATAATTTTTTATAAACGGTTTACTTGCCAAAATTAACATTCACGCTAAAACGGATACACAAAGGGTCAATTTAAATCCCTTTTTAAAGTTAACTCTCAAGTACACAGCAATCCATTTCTCCTCAGGCTCACTGATTTTTACTGAGACTGTAACAAAGCTGTGATCCATAAACCCAGGTCCTATTGACTTTTATTATATTTCCTGATCATTTTATATCTAAAATTTTTTTTTTTTTCGCATCCACCTTCCATGGTCTGGGGGAGTCTTTAATTGAAGTAGGATCCCGCTTAAGCGTGCTACATCATATTCAAAGCGCAACTACAAAGGTCCCCTCCCCCCCTAGAAAAGTGCCAACATACACCTCACCTATCCTATATTCCATCCTGCGGTTTATCCCGCCCAAACCTTTGAGACAAGACTTTATTGAGTCATCTAATTTCTATTTCCCACTACCACCAAGTGATGTCCCTACTCGTCTGGGCTGACCAAGAGCGTGCCCCTGACCCAATTATTGAATACTATTCATAAAATGCTTACGGGGATTTCTCTCACCATCAATTCATTAAGCATATTAAGAATACGCCCCCCTAGCTGGTGTTTACAGTTTTACATTCCGGTCTGCAAGAGCATATCTTTGTTAATGATGATTTAATGTAATAAAACTTTTTTTTTTCTCCTAAATATTTCAAAACCTGAAGCTACAATTAGTTCGGAGGCTTTTACCGGCTGGTCAAGTTATCAAACCCCCACTTATCCACCAACAAAATTTCCATGTCATAATACCTAAACCCAGATTTCTGATTGGCAGAGAAAACAAAAACAGAACCTTTAGATATATTAGATTTCACTACCAGCTGGAGGCTCCTATCATCAAAAGCTGTGTTGTTTACTGTTGAAACAAAATTTCCATCTTGTTTACACATTTGCTCGGCTTTCTCGGGGAATTTGATTATAATTGCACCTTAATCTTATTTTCGATACGCTTGAGAAAACAGCCCCAGCGGCCCGAGACAGATTTGTCTAATCTCACTCTCAATTTAGTTTGCCATTAAACTTTGAAATATTTCTTTATCATGCAGTCTGCAATAAGCGTCAACATGAAACATCTATAAAAAGATTTCAATGCCACCAAATCCCAAAGATTGTTTAAATGTCAGCTCGTGCTGAAAAAATTTTTTTTTTGAGCTCCCAAAAAACATTTCAGTGTGATATGCACAATGCCTGAATAGGCATAGTCCCGACATTAAGGTTACTTACGTCAAAATTTGACAACAACAAAAAATAAAATCCTTTTGGTCCTTTTTTTTGTTTTGCTCCGGGTGATCAAGTAGGCGATATAACAACTAGCAAGAGCCAATCTAGTATTTGAAAGTTTTACAAGCAGATGTCTGTTTTTTTTTGTTTTTTCACTGCTCTTTTGTTTTTCATTCTTTTTGCTTAAAATATGGAGTCCCTAAGACAAAAAAAGCCTGCAAAATTCCGTGATGCGTGACGCTTAGCCCGATGTGTCACTCTTTCTTTATAACCACCCCAGTTATAACTATTTTAACGTGAAAAATGTAGTTTGCCCATATGTCACAGACCAGGAAAAGACAGCTATTCAACAGTATACACCATCCACAATACATATCATACCTCTAGTACTGGGACAAGCTTTCATCGCTCCGAACGGCCAGAAGCCCTTTTTGATACTGATAAGCAGTACATAATTTCTAAATCAAGCAGTATCCCTTCATGCAAACAGAAAATATCTATAAATTACTCAATAGGTCTGTTCCCGCATGTACTGTTGCGCATGCTCTTAAAAAGTGTTGGTGTGGTCATTGGAAAGCATAAAAAGACTAAATAAAAATAACTAAACTATGCTGTTAGTGGGTATTGGCGTGCAAGGATTGAACATACGATCAGTGTAGCAAGATCATTTGAAGGGATGGATCTTCTGTTGAGCTTGTCTAAGGAAATGACCAACCAATAAGTATAGTGCCTTAGCCACCACAACAGAAAATGGAAAAAAAAAGTATTTTGTCCCTTATACATAAGGTAAAGGAATATCTAGTACAATTTGGGCGCCAATCTGGGGTGGCGGTCATACAGAAATCTACCGAATGAGTAAAGGCAAGGGGTCAGCCCAAGGGGGATATTATTCACTCTTTTATTTGCAAATTATTGAGAGTTATCGACTATATGGGAATATGATATGTGATTCATTCATGAAAATGTTCCTATTAATATAGCTAGTATTATAGAAAGCTGGTTCGATGAACATAATAATCCTCTTGTTGAGTTTACCCACACTCACTCAATTTGAACCCTGTTGAGCAAGACTGGGATAAGCTTAAAGAGCGTATCTATATCCAAACCATGAATCTTCTAATGAGACTAAAATCAAACCAAAAGCACACTTTTATAAATCAACTGAGGAGGCATAGAGGAGTTTAGATGTTGATTATTTCTATCCCTTGATTACATGTATGGAAAGCCGTGTTAATGCATTTTTAAGGGCAAAGGGGGTGGTATACACGGAATTAAAATAAAATTAATACAAAATATTATTGACATGCTATTCAACTGGCACATAATTGAATATATTGTCAAAATTTGATATCTGAGTGTTTTGCATGAAGATTACGCTGTTCCAGGTTGAATATAAATTTTTGTTCCGGGAAACTTTGTAGGCTATTTTAGGGGTTGTATATTACTGACAGCAAAAAGAAGTTTTGAGTTACCAAAGTCCTGGATTCGATCCCGGACATTTGCGATTACTTCAAAACCCAATTGAAATCGTTTAAGATTTTAATTCTTGTTATTATAGACTGCCATTTCCTTGTTAAGTTTTTTTTTATGTGTTTTATTTAAGTTTTTTTTGAGAGAAAAAAGTATTTAGAGATCTGATAGGCCATAGAAACGGATGGTTTGCATTTTACATCTTCTTTGTATGCCATATTGTTTTATAATTTTATTTGTAGCTATTGGATGTTAGGAGAATAAAGTGATTATCTATCTATTGAAGCCAAATAGTTTGATATATACGAATGTTATAGGTTAAATATTTAGTCAGAAATAAAATGTTTCCTTTTCCGGCAGGACTGATCCTTTGCATTCTCATCTCGCCTGCCTTAAAGCTACTTAAAATGACCCCTTCTATACCTGAACTCTCTTGTGGAATTGAAACAAATCACAAAGAAAATAAACGGCAGCTAAGAGTAGGCGCATTACAGTAGTCTGAAATTTTAATCATTTCCTTTCTGTTACTTTTCAAATGCTTTTTTGATAGGTTTTTTTTTCTCCCTCAAAGTCCATTTTAGAAGACTCTTTTTGTTGTTGGAAACCACCATGCAAGACTCTGGAAATTTTCCCATTGTACGACATGCAGAATATCAAGGATACATCTATCATATAAACCGATAGCTACCCTATCGTTGAACGCATACTTTGTGACCCTGCTGTTAAATGGAATTTGATTATAAGAAACCTTGAGCATTCTTGTCAAGCTCCCATCCCTGCAGTCAATTAAATCATCGCTTCGCATAGACAAATAAGATGGTGTTAGCTCCTCTCCTGGCCTTTTTTATCCACCTAGGTAAATTGTATGGGGGTTGTGTTATTTTGAGTTCAGGATACCAACATTCTTTTGCAGCACCAGGACAGGAGAAATATCATTTGATTGAAATTACAACTTTATGGACATGACTAACATAGGTTGGGAACTACTTCTTGAGAAGTTTTCAGGGCCACTACAAGAATTAGCTGATGGGGTCTGAAGGGTTTGTTACTTGATATATCTATAATGAGTACCTACATGGATTTAGAAATAGATTATTGTTTATTTAGCTGGGAGTTTGACATTGTCAGATCAGCCATAGAAAGCAGAACGTGCCTACACTAGCCTTTGTCATCTGGCAGGATTATTTACATTTTGTAACTCAAAAAAAAAAAAGATTTCAACGACAATCACAACTACAGCTTTACCAGCGATACTTATTTTCGAAGCAGGTACTACAATTATATGGTTCTCTAATATTTATTTTCAAGTTTTGATTACAGCAGAACTTGGATTAATCGTAATATGTCATTTTGACTAGCCACATAATTGCCTTATGTAAGTTTCATAATTTGTGCTTAAATAAATATATTCAACTAAAAACTTTTTCGATCTGAACTTGTCCTCGATTACAAGATGCTTGTACCTACAGTCCTTACCTTCGAAACGTATAAGTTCACCAACTAGAGATTGAAACGGTACCTTATCTACACAAGACTTACATTCATCATCTCGCCTAAAAGCGATTCCAAATAATATCAATTATCTCTATGGCGTAGTGGAAGTATTTTTTCTATGGTAGGGTGCGTTAGTCTAAGAACTTTTAACTTCTTTGTTTTCCCAAACGTACATTAAAACAACGGGTTACATGATCAAACTTATCAATTCTATCCAAGAATGTTACTGTATGACCAGAATTCAGCCTGTAGTCAGAAATATTACACCTCTAAAACAAATTTCTCCTATGGAGATGCTGAAAAATGGGTATTTGAATATCTAACTGCTTTTTTTCTGATTAAAAGTAAGAAATATAAAAAAGTATATAAAAAAGACAACTTCCAGATAAAAATCATTTTTTTTTCTTACTCAACAACACTAATCCAACTTTGTCTTTCCTTAATAACTAACTAATACCACAATGAGAACTTCTTTTTTCATTGCACTCTCAGTGGGAGCCACTTCAGCTCTTGCTGCTGACTCTTGTGCTAAACTGTACTACCAGTGTGGTGGCAGAAACTGGGACGGTCCAACTTGCTGTGAGTCTGGCTCAAAGTGCCAGATTCAGAACGAGTGGTACCATCAGTGTGTATACGACCCTACTCCCCAGGCCACAACCTCTGTTAGTGACCCATGTAATGACTCCCAGTCCAAGTATCCCTGCGCTAACTGGTACGGCCAGTGCGGAGGCAAGAACTGGGAAGGAACCAACTGCTGTGCAATTGGCTCCGTTTGCGCCTTCTCAAATGAATTCTATTCGCAGTGTATCCCCAAGCCTAACTCTGGCCCCTGCCAGTCAATCTATGGCCAATGTGGCGGCCAAGGCTTTTCTGGGGCTACTTGCTGCCAAGAGGGCACTGAATGTGTGAAAGACAGCGAGTACTACTCCCAATGCAGAGCCATCCCCGGCATTCTTAGTGGCATTGGTCCTGGCAACAATGGCCAGGGAAGCAACTGCGGAAGCACCTTGTCTATCTCTGCGGCAACAACCTCCTCTAAGTTCGCTTCGTTCAGTAACACTACTGTTTTCGTCACTGCCACTTGCCCTGAAGCTGAGCAGTCTACTTCTACTACCAAATATGTTACTGTGGACACCACTTCTACTTCTACCGTTGAAGAGCCTACCCCTTCTACTTCTACTGTTGAAGAGCCTGCCACTTCTACTTCTGTTGTTGATGAGCCTACCACTTCCTCTACATTGATTGATAAGGAGTCTAGCGCTCCCGTTCCCTCTTCTACAACCTCTACTCTTGCTTCTTCGCCTTCTCGATCTGTTCCTAGTCCTTCCAGTGCTGTTCCATCTTCGCCTGCCGAAAACACCATTCACTTCACTCCTATTCGTAACGGTCGATCCGGCACTGGTGTGACTACTCGCTACTGGGACTGCTGCAAGCCCTCTTGCGCTTGGCCCGGAAAGGCTGACGTTTCCGCTCCTGTGACCGCATGCGGCCTTAACGGCGTGACTCCTGCTGATCCCAATGCCCAATCTGGTTGCACTGGTGGTGATGCTTACATGTGTAACGATCAGCAACCCTTTTCCATTAACTCAACTTTGGCTTACGGTTTTGCCGCTGCAAGCATTGCTGGATCGGGAGAATCACAATCCTGCTGCTCTTGCATGTTGCTCACCTTTAACGACGGTCCTGCTGCTGGTAAGCAGATGGTCACACAGATTACCAACACTGGCTCTGACCTCGGCTCCAATCACTTTGATATTGCAATTCCTGGTGGCGGTGTCGGTATCTTCCGCGAAGGCTGCAAGAACCAATGGGGTGTTGAGAACGGTTGGGGTGAGACATATGGCGGTGTTAGCAGCGAACAACAATGCATTAATGAGCTGCCTGACCCATTAAAGGCTGGCTGCGAATGGAGATGGGATTTCCTTGAGGGAGCTAATAACCCAAGTGTTTCTTTTGTTGAAATCGAATGCCCTGCTGAGATTACTGCCATCACTGGTTGTAAAAGAAACTAGAGATTTTTCAATTCAAATGGCATGAGATGGCGACACTAGTTGTGGTCTACCTTTCCTTTTTTGAGGGTCTCTTTATAATTCTTTCCCTATTCATTTTTATTTTTCATTTCTTGTATAATCAGTAACTAATTTACTACAATTGAAATATGAGTTCTCTTAACCTAAAACTAACATAATGTGTTCAAAAGGTTAATCACAACCTTTATAAATATTAAAAAAAGTCTAATCAAAAGTGTGGAATAATTCCAAGGCATTGCATTTATAATATGCAAAGAGAGGAATAAGTTAGACATTGATGCCTATTTTTCAAAATCTTTTTTTAATTAATATAATAGATAAAATTTAAATATTACTATAGTGTGTTACCCAATTATTTAGCTCTTTCGTCCTGTCAGTTCAAACAAATCGATATAACGTTTTGATACATAGTTATAGTAACAAAATTTCACTTCCATCTTGAATAAAAGGTTCTTTTATCTTAATTTTTCATTTTACAGATTATGCGCTTTGAATTGATAACTACCGGTAATATGCTATATTTGAGTGTCTGTTACTTCAAACCAGGCTGAGAATTCGTTATTGAACTAGTTTGATTACTATCTTTTGTATATGTAGTCATTATGAAGAAAATATAAGCCGTGCTTGCAAAAAAAAAGATACCTGGGTAATTTTGGTAAAATGATTGATTGAACAAAAAAAACTACCAGTTTGCAGCATAGTTTCATTCAAATTAATTGACTAAAAATGAGGGTTCATATCTAAAAGTGCATAAGTTTTAGCTTAGTACACAGAAACTTAGAGATATAGGTAGAAAATCATAATTTTCTAGAAGTCTAGAGAATAATTTTCAAATAAAATCAAAAATATGTATATAACCATTTTTTAGTACTAAAAATGTTCATGCAAATCTAAGCTATTTTAGATTTCATTAGGACATGGCTATCTGATTTCTATCAATTCTAAATAAGGAATATTAAGGGTCGTAAGGTATGTAAAGTGCTTTATCAAATTTAGTGGGCGCTTGTAATTTTAAGGAATTTTTTAGAGATAATGCAAAACATTTTTTGGCACTTCTATCTGGTTAATGTGAAATAGTTATTTAACTAATAATTGCTATCTAAAAGATAAAGTTTGAGAACTGAAGCTTCTTTTTAGTTCTTGTTCTTCCGTACTACTCATTGATAGTATCACAAACATAGCTTTCACACTCTATCATGCCTTATCAAAAATAAAACTTTATATTTTGAAAATGTTTGATTTTTCCATCAAAATTGTTTAAACTTGTTTACCAAATACATTTGCTTAAATCTGGGCTCAAAAAGCATTTTGACAGTTAAGTAATTTATTATTTTAGTTTCTCAAATTCATTGTAGTGTACTTAACATCAACGCAACAGGTAAGGCAGTAGAAGGAACCACACCAGTGACTGTTACAGTCATCCGAGAGCAGTCACCGGATAACCATTTTTACCCCAAAAGGGCCTCAGCAATGCTTTAACCCGAGGCTACAGAATAAGTGCCACGGCTAGGGGTTAAAGACAGCTTGTTTGGTCACGTCTCGATGGAAACGATGAAAAGCAACATATATCTGACATAACGATGGCCAATAGGAACCCAACCAGTGGGTTTGGTCTGAGAGAGTAAGTCCACGTACAATTGACATGAGACAGGAATCCCTGAGCAGAATATCTTCCAAAAATCGATACAGGTAGAGCTGTATAAAGCTTGACACGAGGCGATATGAGGGAGACGATGATCAACTCAGATCTCGCTCTGGTATAAAACTCGGTACTTGGAATGGGGAGGAACTAGGTGACTGTATAATCCATATTATTTATTACATATAGAATAGTAAGCAAGAATAAAAACAGATTTACTGCCTTTGTGATCAGATATAGAATCAAAAATTGTTAAAAATGTGAAAATATTGAATATATCAAATAAATAATTTCAATTGTAAAAATAATGAAACAGTTACTAAGTATAAGAAATAACTTACGGGGTATAATCCAAAAACGTATTTTTTGATAAATCGAAAGTAAATGCTTAAGTTAAAACCAATACTATAGAATTCAGGCTTACTCTTCCATTGGAATTCATAAATTACATTACAGGAGGATCTTTGTTGGCACATTTATTAGGGTTGTAAAATTTTTAGAGGCATCTAATAAAAACACCCAAGACTAGCTAGTTGTATATTTTGATCAAGGTATACATAAATATTAATAGACGTAAAATTGCAATTTTGAAATTCAAGTGTTGCTGTTTATATTCACAGTATTTCCACTTTTGTTGATAAATTTTGATATTTTTCTTATTACTCAAAAGTTCAGTCGGCTGGCATGCATATTATCTACTATCTCTAAGAGTAGTAGTTGAAAAATCAAAGAAACATCCACTTTTAGTTGTTATACTTGAGTTAAACCTGGGCAGCGTATTTGTTTTAAAGAAATCAATTAATATGTTGATTCAGATGAGTAATGAATAAAAAGAGCTAACGTTATTTTAAACTTTAATATGTGTAGATAAGTAGCTAAACAACAGGTATTTCCGGATGTGATTTTATTAACCATCTTCTCACTTGCAATTTGATTTCTTTTAGATGTAAGTAAAAGTTTGATATTTGGAATGCATGGATGAACGAGTGAGGATTTTCAGGGTGAAAAACCTTAATAACTTAGTTTAATAATCAAGTTCAAAGCATCCCTAAGGTAGAAATATCCACAGTCTGGTTTCTTTCCTACCTTTACTTTTAGCTGTCATGCTGAGTGTTAGGTTTTCTTTTCTCCCTGTTATCGCTAATGTATGTACCTGTGTATTGGGTGACATGTTTATCAGCTTAAGGGTTTATGCGAGGCTTAACTCTAACCCTGTGTAAAACCACACACTGCCACTGTATGCACATGCTTGGTGAACTCAGATCTGTATACCTGTATCAAGTACAGAAAAAACATTCATCTTGACCACAGTAAGTTGTTGTAGCATAGCTAAAATTGAATTTTCTAAATAAATGTCGATGTCCTAACAAAAATCTGGGATATAAAACATTTAATACTTTGGTTACAGCATACTAGCCGTTTCACAGATTAAAAGACTGAAATGAATTATTAGCCTAGTTCAACACTGAGAACCACATTCTTTCAAGTAAAAGTCCTTTAAAAGTGTAAAGAACAAAACCCCCCTTTTCCAGATGTTTTAAAAAAGGAAAACACTTCAATTCTACTCAAATAGAAATCAAGTTCACACAAACTCCTAATTGTGCCTTTAGTTGTATTCCGACATTTCAATAGCTGTTGTTTACTGTAAAATGAGCGAACTGTATCTTTTAATGAGTGTCAAAACAATATTTTGAACATTAACCTGACTGAACGTCTTGAATAGACATGATGAATTCTGTTTGTCCGAGATGATGCCGAGAAAAGGATATCAAGATGTTCTAGAAATACCTAGATTTTTGTTTTTATGTATAAAAAGTTTAGTAGATTCAACTGTATAAAAAAAATAAAAACCATATCAGCAGGATAATTTTTATAAAGCATCTTTATGAGTTGGTAAGGGTCAATTGGTTGCTACTACACCCCAACAGTATTGAAATACTAAATCTGCAAAGAACCAAAAACTCACTTGAAAATCAATTTCAAAATGAAAACTTTTGAGAAAATTTATAGTTGCATATATGGTTAATTTTGATCAATAACTTTTAAAAAGTCTGTCCCCTCTGAGTGTCTAGACGTAGATACCCAAAAGAATACCCCGAGAAAACTTTTGCATATGTAACCTCATATCATACTTGTCAGCAACAAAAGCATGGAAGAAGCAATCATGTTTGATGTTTATAGTTGCTAATTAATGCACTTACTTGTTTGACAGTCAGTATATTAGTACAATTCGTTAACGATTTACCAAATTACCCCACTGCTTAAACTTCAGGTATGATTTTGGAGAGTTTTTGATAGCACACACACTGAGTCCATGATAGATTTTCCCTCTTTGACTGATGGAATTCTAAATATCTCCTTTGCGCACAATTTGACCAGTTTCTTTGAGGTGTGGATTTTTTATTAAAAGAGCTTTTCGTATTTTCTTGTCATTTATTTATTATGTAACTTCTATATGTTAGGAAAGTAGACCAATTCATTATTTGAAATGTACCCTCATTAATTGAAGTGTTTTTTCCTACTATATAGAAAGAAGTTGATTCAAAAGTTGAAATACGATGAACTAAATTAGACTATAGATACAAGTACTTTTTGCAAATGTATCTACAGTTGTTGCATGTTTAAACATGTTCATAAATGTCTTGTTCCACAATAGATCAAAATAAATTAATATTTGTGTTAAATGACTTACTGAAACAACAGTTGAATATGCTATTACTGATTTGTAAAAGAAAAAAAAGAAAAAAAAGAAAAAAAGAATCCTAAAGTTATCATTCAAACCAATACAGTGAAAGTCATTGACATCTGCTTGCCTCTTGTCTTGATCAGTTATTTCAATAGATAGAAAATCAGTTTATTTTTCTTATGTCAAATAGTTAAAAACTAAATATTTCAATAGACAAGGCCTAACAAATTGGTTTAGATGAAAATGAAATGAAAAAATCTGCTTTTATTGACTGGTACAAGTGGACATCAATAAGGAATTTGTATTTTGTTTTTAAGGGATAGTCACTTTTAACTGCAGAAATAATAAAAAAAAAGTATTCACCAAGTTATCTTCCAAGTCTAAATCTGGAAAGGCTTAAACTGTAAGCCCTTAACAAAACTATGTACACTCACAGTGCTAATCTACTGATTAAGAATCCAGGGTCCAAATTTACGGGTTTAACAAGTTTAAAGAAAATGCTTTATCCGAGTGACAGTTTTATGACAACTCAATACCCATTAATGTCTATCAGAAATATTATTACCGACGAACGGCCGAAATTGTATCAACATTTTTACATCATCCTAGATAAAGTAGTATTTCCAGTTGATGGTACTTATAGAAGCTAGATTAACAGGGTGTGACGGTACCTAATTTGTTATTGATCCCCTAAGGCAACTAGAAGTTTTCAGGCCCACTATTTTTTGTTGAGCAAATTAACAGTATTCTTTAACGCCTCCAACCTACTAAAGCTTTCAAATGCTCTGAAATGAATTCATGGCATATGCCAAAAAGCAAATGCTGACTCTCTAGGTCGTTTGCTCTTCTTCTGAAACGAAATCTGCCTATCCATAGAAATCCCACAACTGAGTGCCTGCCGACTTTTTGACCTCAAGCCCTGTTGTGCTGACTTTAAAGCCAGAAGACTCTCAAGTCTGTACGGAGTTTAAAAAGGCAAAGCACAGCTAATTACAGCTGCAGTTTCCTGCTTTCAACATTGCCTGGTACCTCTTTATTTTTTTTCCCCCCAGGTACCTACAGACTGCCTATTTTAGACCTTGCAACTTGGAACTGTAAGAAACCCATTAATAAGACCAGCCTAATCTAAAATACTGACTGTCTGACCATGATACCTCCTTCCAATTTTTGAGATCTACCAGTTTGCAAAATCTTTACTTGCTTGGTATCAAAATCGTGATAAATAAAAGTCTGGTCCATGAAACTCGCAACACTGTTTTTTCGGAACCAAAGAAATGAACTCAATCCCATCCCTCTGTAACCATCGTACATACTGGGTATTGTACACTTTCTATTTCATTGATTTTTTTTAAAAAAAAAAAAAAAATCCCACGGGACCCTTGAATAATATTGTGATGTATACGATGATATTTAAATTTTTTATTTCCCTGATTTCTAAATTTCCACTTTCTGCTATTTGCCAAACTAGGGCACCTATCACACACGCGATGGTAAAAAGATGAACAGCTATAAGCATGGCTAATGCAAGTAAATGGCCTGTTGACAAAGGGCTTTCCTAGATTGTATAAAGTACAATCTACCTCGGATTTCATCATGATACTATGAACAATGATCCTGCCTTTTTTGAACGGTAAAATTTTTTGATTTCTCAACTGTGATAGTGTATTATTTGGATCTATACCGACTAGTTGAGTTCGTAGGTTCCGACGGTTAGTGTCTGGTTCACAAATAACTCATGCAACTTGGAATCTAAGAAAGAGAATTGCCGACGCTGTGTTATTCATGGTCTGATTAAAAATCTAGACTCATCATGCCGTATTTCTACTAAATATTTTTTAGATACCAATCAAAGAAATACCCTGCATTATGATGATGTAAAATATAGAGGCTTGTTCCATTATTTGGGGCAAATTGCTTTTTTCAAAGATTTCAACTGCGAACAAACCAAAAAATTGTATCGTTGATATTGTAAACAAAGGATATATTCTAAACTGTTATACAACGTTTTGTTTGTTCACTGTTGAAGCCATTTAAAAAAGGCAGTTCCAAAAAAACATTGTTGTCGCAAATAATGGAATAATCCTATATATCTGTATACTAACAGATATCATTAGCGGAACAGAGATTGTATCTACCAGACTTACAGTAGAAAGTAAATTTATAATAGACCTTCCCATAAATCCTTGATCAAAACTGTTTTTGTCGACCTTTTTTTTTTATGCTTCCATTGGTTCAGTTAGAATTCTGAGGTCTAAATGTCGTTCGATAGTAAGATTTAAAAGCAGAATTCTTGTTTTGGATATTTTGTGGTTAGTTAATGTTTAGCTGACTAACATGTAATTTAGACATCAATTGTAGTTGAGAACACATGAAAAACGGCACGCGAAAGTCTGAAAGTAAATACTCAAAGTCATTAGTCGTACTATTATTGCTTAGAAAAACCCACTTACCCAATATTATAACTTGATACAACTTGTGGCTGGTCTGGCCTATCTTTAATAATAGCATACATTACAGGCTAGACATAAATAATAAATAGACTACTAACACCTTCTGTCAAACTGTAGCTTGTCGTACAGCTGTCATAAGACTGGGTACCAATGGTCCGCTGTCATCCAATGACATCAAACGCGGTAGTATATTCTGTAAGCTTCAGAATATAAGTACGCCGTGACCCGTTTTGCTCATCTTCTGCTGATACTCTACAGTAGCCTACATTTAAAATAAATATGACAGAACTGCGTATGTGTGGTACTGGCTCACAGACTATGGGTTTCTAGCTACAGCTATTAATCAAGCCAACTGGGTATTATTACACTTTCTAAGCTTAGTGATATATCTACAGATTGCTAATTGGCTAGCTCACACGTCATTGGCAAATTTGAACTTTTTTCAATGTCACCTATCCTAAGCCAAACCCATGAGTCTTAAGGGTTTTAATTCAGACCCAAAGTGTAATTTAAACACGTCTATGCTGTTGGCTCGTGAAACGGATATGGGTACATAACGCATATTTAGCGACAGTTTTTAGCCTACATAAAACATATCTACTACAAAACGTAAATATGCAAATATATTTTTCGAGGCCTTAGATCATAATTAAAAATTAATCACATCACCTCAGTTACAGACAGACACGCGTACATAGATGGAACCGGACGGCCCTAATCTATATGCTGTATTTGAAGGCAGGTTTGAAATAAAAAAAATAGAAAAGGATGAACAAATTCACGTCATATAGATATAACTGCATGACTTTAAGCGAGAGGGATAGCAAGTAACAAAAGTTGTATTTTTGGAAGCCATGATAATTGGTAGTTAATATATGGCTTTACAGTCTAGGTCATGTTCCAATAATAGGTATGCAAAATCGTATCCTAATATCTCATTGTTACTATTGAGCTATAATAGTAATAAGTTGCAACAATTTTAACTATGGAAGCCCCAGTTTCAACTAAGACTGTGTACTCTTGTTTCCGTTTTGATTCTCTATAGACAATGTACTTGTAGAAAACTATTCCGGATCGTAAATATATATCTAATATAGTATTTAGGGCCAAGCCAAACCATAGCTAACTGTTACGTGAATACTGGTAAAAAGATCATTCATAATGTACTCCATCTTAATTTTCAATCGATCACTAATTGTGGCCTTATATCTCATTTTCCTGTTGCAAATGATTTTACGACCACTTACGAGGAAATTCTGACTTAGGCTTACAACAAAGTCTAAAATTGAGGCACTACTAGCCTTCGAATTAAAACATGAAAATGATATGACGGCAGTAAAACCATATCGGTGCAACTTATAAAATAATATTTTAACCATCGAACTTTAGTAATATTTCTCAAACCACTGAATGCCAAAAGTGAAAAGTTATTAATACTCTGTAATAATGAGCGCACTTGAATCGGAGGATGCCCTCTGCCTTCTTAAACCACTTTTTATTTCGACAACCCCAGCATTGATCAAGGAACTTAATATCAGTCCAGCTGACGTTTATCAAAAGAAAATGCAAATTTTGATAGATGTAGACATTAGAGATACGTTATTATATTGTATATGTAAGTAGGACGTACAGAGTCCGTTACCTGTATGCATGTGTTTGTCAGATGGCTAGTCTCACAGACCTAAAACCTCTGTATGCGGTTTACAATATCGTCCGACAGATTTAAACTGCCTTATAGGTAAGTTTTTGAGGACCAGGCTGACCATTTCAATAAAGTGGGTGGAGCTTTTAGCACTTGGTATAATTGTTTGCACCAATTTGGTAATGAATATGTAGTATACCAATCATCAAAATGTGCTATACTAGACACAGGGAGTCAGAGACCAAGCAAGTACAATTGCTATTTGTTGTTGTTATTAGTGTCGAGTTCCGATGAGAGCTTTTTAGTGTTTTCCATACCATAATGCTAGAAGCGTAACTCCAGAATACACATACCTGTGCAGTTCAGCGACTTGATGCCTAGCAGTATTATGCTGCAAAAGAAAAACGAAAAAATTTCTGTTCAACTCAAGCGCAGTTTTTTCGACACATAGCCCAGGCTTTACTAGCAGCTGGTTTGAGATTCCGAACAGCAGTAGGACAAAGCATATGTATACAGCAGTCCTTTGGTTCAGGACGTACCATGCGAGATACCTACATGGTTTTGCTAACGGTGATGCCTTTAGATAGGTGAATTCTGGACAGATACGCATATGGTCTTATGAAACCGAACAAGTTTTACAATAAACGCACAGTTGTTCACCCCGTAAATGGAGAGTGACCGCTCTTCACAGGCACAAACTTCGGGTAGCTCAGGCCATCAGTCCGAACATGAGCGTTAAAACGCGAGAGTTTAGGCGTATGCTGACTTAATATCTAAGCTTGAACATCGCTACTAGTCAACTCGCCGGCCATGATCCCTCTCCACATGGGTTTCGGTTATTTTATACCTTTTGAGTCCGATTGGCACGTCCTGAAATTGGGGTTTTCTTTGATCAGCCGTACTTTGAGTACCAATCACTTGCGTCTTTTTTTTTTTTGACCCTAATAACTGCTGCTCAAGATTTAATTCCAACTTTTTCCCATCGCATTGGTACCGAGGGGGAGCTCTTCTGGATCTAAGCAATTGACAACTCTTTGGAGACATAATACTATTTTAAAGTAATGGCAGCTTGATCTTAGGATATTATAAAGAGAAGAGTGATGATCTTTATGTTCTGTTGGGGGAGCAGAGGGTTTAGTAAAAACTTTATGCCTAAGCACTGACTAAAGTGATTTTCCGGCTGCTACAATTAGTTAGACCGGCACAAGAACCGAAATGCCTACTGTAGCTAGACTGAACTTTTGAAGCACTCAGGATGGTGTTTAGCACTTATACAGCTAACCATATGTCAGCCTACATGAGATCGATGCACTCTCACATCAACAGAAATATAACGAAGCCGAATTTGAAAAAAGTATCATGATTTTTTTTTATAAAAAATATATTTTATCTGCTATGAACTCAAGTCTTTTTTATTTAATTTTTTTTTCTGGGTTTCTATCATGTTCTGGCATACAAACCATAAACCAGCGAGCTGGGTTTTGTTTACCGAAGGTTCCAAGTACCTCGTACAAAATTTACTCTCACACAAATGTACAGGGTGAACCCCAATGGGTGGCTAGCATTGATTACTAGACATAAAACAGTAGTTAGTTCAGTTACTTAAAGAAACCATCATCATTAAGTCTCCCAAAAAGAAGTAGACATGCTTTGAAATAGCCAGGCAATGCTTGAAGAGAATTTTTTTTTTTTTTTTGGTTTCAATAAACATATGTATTTTGCTGAGAGTAATAACATCATGATAGATAACTAGGAGGCTAAAACTATAAGCCCTTATTTTATCAAATGGATATAAAAGCAGATTTTTTGATTTGAGTTGTTCTTTGTATTGACTGTACCTTGATGAAAGTTTTTGTGTCTTTAACATCAGAAAATCCAAAAAGTTTTTGACAAAAGAAATTCTTGTTTTTCTTTCATCATATGGAAATGAGCAAATTATGCAGCTTTCTTTTTAATTAGTCTAGCTAAAGTCCATGAGAACATGTTAGGACTACTAAGATCATATATAGTCGCTACGTTCAAAGCATCGCTGGAAGCATGAATTAAAGAAAACTGATGTGCCTTTGTAAGGCAGCTAACTGGTTTTTCACACTCACTCATCATTGAAACACATTCTAGATGCCATTTTGGTTATTTACAGGGTGATGGGTTTTAGATTTGGCGGCTAAACATTGCCAACCATATTTGAAGGTTGGCCTACACTCCTTAAATTTAGAAATCTCTCAGGATGGTTTTACCTGTTCCCTAAACAAAGTCGCCAAGTAGCTGGTCATCAACTCACTAATTATATGCTTGTAGTTAGAAAGATCTACTAATCATACATAACACCCACTTTTTGTCGTTGTTTAGAACTCACATGCCCTACAGTTTAGGGAAATGTATAAGCCGAAAGGCCCAGTCATTCTAAACGATGCAAAATCATATGCATTGCTTGTAAGAACCCATACTAACTCCTAGGAATAAAAACTTGAGAATATGGTTCAAGTTGCATGTGCTACTTGTGTTAGTGGGGCTTCTTGTCATCATGGATGATCCACGGAACTGTATTAAAACTGATTGGGAATATTTACGAAAACGTCCATAAACGAACACTGTTCACGATACCCGTAGGACATTAGACATTCACATCAAACCTTACATGTTGAAAACAAAAAAAAAACAAAAAACAAAAAAATTCTTTTAGTGATGCAAACCTAGTTCTAAACCTTATGGTAAAAATATGGTTATAGACGTAAAGGCGCTGGAAAAAGCCACGCCAGCATTGAGTCTGTGAAGGAACGTAAATTATTAGCTCTAAAACCTTTTCTGATACCAAGATTTCAGACATCTTACGATAGCTACATCTAAAAAATAAAACTAAAAGCTTTAAGAATACTCAAATCCAAAGCCATTTGAAACATTCCTGCACCCAGAAGTCCCGTTTTTGAAGAAGATTAGAAGTCGCCCATAGATTATGTGGTACGCACCATCTATTGAAAAAACCTGGCAAGCTGATTTCAAGTAAATCAGAACCCCCCCTCACAAAAATAACCAAAACAAAAAACATGAAGATCATCTGGCGTCTCCGTTGATTATACGACAGCATGTAAATAGTAAATAATACGCCAGTCCACAGACTACTCAGAAAAATTTTCAGCTAAAGCCGTTTCAACTAACTGTGGTAGTAATTGATTCTCCTAAACAGACAGTCTCGTTGCAATTCTAGAGATTAGGTTACTTTAAGTCCCAATGTTACTACTCCGTTACCCTCTTGACCATACAACTTCTCAACTTGGACTACAGCTTCACATCAGACCTGCAAAGATGAGAAACTGTAACGGAACTGGATTCATAAGACCAGTTGCCGTTGACTCAATACATTACCTGATCTTATTCTATTGATTTTTTACAACATATGACTTTCCATGCCTTGATCTTCTTTAATCCAATTGGGATCCTACTTTAACATGCTATAGTAAATTCAAGGTTACCTGTAAAGCCCTCAGAGTAGTATTAGAATACGTCTCATCTATGTATATCTAGCAAGCCTGAAAGAGTGTATCTATAATTTGCAAAGCGATAATGATTGAATAAGGTTTTGATTCGGAGCCACAAACTATGACCCATCAAGTACCATTTTTCTTGTACTATTGAAAAGCAGATGGAATTCTGAGAATCCAAACAAGACAGATGAGACACCCATAGTTTATTTGGGTCGGTTAGTTTTCTTATTTTATTGCTTATAAAGCAATAAGAACCGAGTAGTTACGTTATACTTGGGTGAAACATCTATATTTGTTCGAAGTATTTGCTTTTTGACATAACAGGCGACAGTTAAAATTTGTTTAAGAAACGTTAGCGAGATAGATACTACTATATCATTAAAAACAAACGATACTACATAACCGTTTAAATGTGAAATAAACCAAATCGTTTTTTTTTGCATTGATACAAGTAGAAAAATCAGATTAGCAGCTTCGCCAATTTTAATATTAACAAGCTATATATTCCCGTAAAAAAACTTTACTGCTGACATTTTACAGCCAGAAAGCCGTTAGACTCTCGACCATGGTGAATATCATCAGTCCCATTTTGGAAAAAAGTTTCTGCTCAGAAATTCAATATTGGAACCAAAAAACAAAAAACTACTAAACGAATCAAAAATTTAGTCCAAGAAGCCTAAAACCCTACCCTGTGTTTGATCCATTTCAGAAACAAATCTTGAAAAGAGTTATGTGAGATAGCTATGTGTTTGACAGGAAGACAAAAGTTAATTGGTTCCAAAACTGCAAGATGAGAATTTAACCCATTGCGGTAGAAAGCAATGATGGGATTATTCAAGGATTATAGAGAAGTATAGATTCAAGGTTTTCATTTTTTTTTTTTTTCATTTTGTGTTTTATATCGCTACATATCCCCTGAGCAAGTAAAGTCGCGGATTAGATAACAAAAAGAGATGTTTGAGTTTCTAATACATGATTATTAACACTGGAAGAGAAATTGAGAGACCCACTATCGCAAGAATACGCGAGCGGCAATGCTTTCCTGGTAAAACTTGCTGTGAAAACAATTGATTGAAACTGTAAAAAAGGAATTCTATTTTGTTTTTTGTTCCCTTTTATAAGTAGGCTATGGTAGTTATGGGCGATTAAACTACAGGCCTTAGAGAATTTCAAAGTACGTGTATCTTTTTATATTTGATAATTAACTAATAGAACCTCCTATGAGTTAATGATGGCCACATCAAACCACCATTTCATAAGTGTTCATAGTGTGATTTAGCAGAATTCAAATGAGTTATCGAGGATCTGACTGACTAACCTTTGCTTTATTTGATTAAACCGGAGGCATTATCCTTAGTGTCCACCCCTAATAATAAATAGAATTGTACTTGCATCAAGTAGAAGAAGATTAATAGCGAGGAGTATTATATATATTTAGAAAGAGAATAAACATGATCCACAAATGTAACACGCGTTTCAAAAGTTTTAGAACAACACTACTGATACTGAATTCTTGATAAAGCGTGAATTTATATAGCATATGTATAGTACAGATAATGAGATTGAGCAAACCCTTTTGATAACTAAAAACTCATATCCCAATATACTACTTAACATTCATAAGACAGAAACATGACCTTGCATTTTAGTTTTGATATTTTCCTACTTTGAAGTCGAGGTTGGAAGGGGCACCAACGATGTTTCAACTTTTTTTTTCATGACTACTAGTCATGCTATGTAACAGTTGAATATAATGAAGAATTGAATACTCAGAGCTCGTTAAAACTTTTTTTGGAATAAAAATCATGCCAAAAAAAAGCAATAAAAGAGGCTTTGGAATGAGATCAAAATACTTATAAATGTGGGTGAATACTATCAATATATTAGCCTCTTGAGTTCTAAATGAATCAGTACTATAAAAAACGATAAAGTTCGTATGCTTTGATTGTGTTCAATACATACAATAACGAAACCCAAAGAAGCACAAAGAAGTAGATCAAAAACAGTCAAACACGATATCAAGTACGCTTTTTTGACATCTAGTTTCGCTGTTTGAAAAATAGCAATACAAAATCTAAAACATCACGACTATTATCAATACAGTTCTAATTACCTGTACAGCAAGAACAAAATATATTTGCTCTTTAAGACAGGAATATTGCAACATTCACTTACTTGCAATACCTGTGTTTCTTGTATATCCAGAATAGTTTAAACCTTAGTAGTTAGATACCCGGTTATGAAGTATTATAGGTCAAATCGTACTTATTTATAGAGTCTAAGCTAGATTTTTTACATGATGGAAACATCCCAATAAAAACACTATATAGATCATAGTATAGCATAAAAGCAAAGGAAAAAATAGCTAAACAGCTCAAGCAGTATTACTCCACTACCTGATTGGGGATTTATCATAACAAGTATCCCAACCCGCCAAAAGCTTTTTATGAAAACTGCGCCTCGCCACAATCAGATACTAGTTCTACTGGTGCTCTCAAACTCAATGCCAAAAAGGAATTTTCACTTGGTAAAGCCAAAAGAATTTTTTTTTCCAAGTAATGCTCTGAACACATTTAGCCATAAGTTACATGCTGCGACATTATTCCAGGTTTCGTCCTTATTTACGGAAAAAATTGTCCAAGTGGAGTCTAACTAGTGTAAATATTTATCATGTTTTTATACAATCAGTATAGGAGGTAAAGTCAGTTTAAACTTTGTACATGAAAGCTACAAACTTAATACTGTTAACATCTGCACGGTTGAATTTAGACCTTGATCACCCCAGCTCACGGACATATAATGATAGAAGAATCTAAATCTACATAAATGGGGAGTGCACTTTGACAACTGCTTGACTACTTTAATTGTGACAACATATTTATAACCTTTGGTCTTCATATGCAAAGAAAAGTTATTCATTGGTGATATGGATTCTGCAATAAACACATGGATCTTCTCGAAAACTGGTTTCTCGATACCACTCATTATAAAAAAGGATTGTAAAAAGATGAATGTAAGAGATAGATGCTACATTTTATCCTAAACTGGGCCATTCTAAGCGCAAACTCCTCGTCAAAAGAAAGATTGCAAGAATCATAACTTTAGCATCAAAAGATGTAAATATTGATGGGGGAAAAGACCCTATTATAACCTGTTAATGATGAGCAGGATCTTTTTTCCTAAGTTATACACATGAACATCATTCAAAGATCTGGATACTGAAGATTATTCTTTGGCTATTAGAGGTTAACTAGAGTCAGGTAAATCGTCACATGCATAAAAGACAATTAACAGAAAGTGTATCAAAAAAAAAAAAAAAAAACAAAAAATTTTTTAAAATTTTAATAATCTTAATTTTTTAATTAATAAAAATAAAAGTTTTTAAAAATAAATAGAAAGAAAAAAAGGAAAGTAGCAGTAATTTAATTTTTAATATCCTTTTGGTGGATTTTTTTTTTTTTTGATACACTTTCTGTTAATTGTCTTTTATGCATG
>Ga0160505_100400_pt1 | contig 25984 bp, 17 predicted proteins | sample DIDeMG_FD_108225 | JGI IMG/M metagenome (GOLD analysis project Ga0160505, IMG submission 108225) | Enriched chicken feces microbial communities from UW Madison campus, WI, USA - DID2874_E49_Stillage MG | ecosystem: Host-associated > Birds > Digestive system > Large intestine > Fecal ... | reverse complement strand
TTTTTGCACTCGCTGGATAAAATATCCAACTCGGAAGAAGAATGGCACAAGAAAAAAATTTTACATACCCCGACATGATTTAGATACTTTATCTAAATTTCCGTTCCCTCTCATAATCTGGGACCTGCTGGTTTTTTCATATCACGACTGAGAAGTTTCAGATTCAAACGAACAAGTCTAGGTCAGCCCCCACTCGGTTATCGTCATCGGACACTCACATCACGCTCGGCTCAAAACTCGTGCTTCTCTTAATAGGAATTGTTTATCTAATACATAGACTTACATATTAAAGACTAAGTCGATACATTGTAACTTGTGGTAGTGGCCACCCCAAGTAAAACCTCTACCTTCTTATTTAGTTTATACCATTTTCAATGCAAGACTACAACATTTTAGGGGCCTACTCCTTCCTGCTACTTTAAGCAAAACCTAACTCGTAAGGTACCAACTAAGATTGAACACCAATTAGCTGAAATGGCAATCTATTTCTTCGGCATGTGATTTAACGTCATTGCTTGAAGCCTTGGTCGTAGAGTTGAGGCTACGCATATTCATCAATACCAGTCGTAATAATTCGTAATGCAAATGTGATTACGTGGAAGACAATCTTCGATCCGTATGCGCAGCATAGGGACCCTCTTTGGGAAGCTTACCCCATGCACGAAGGCGATAATGCGGAGCAAGCGTTCAATTTCCAGATTCGTCTGACCAGTGGCCGAAGATAGTTTAAGTGGGATGTGTGATTTTCGAAATCACCCCACTCGACCCCAACTTTACCCCAGCTTTGCCGTCCAAAAAAGGAAATCTCTAGCCAAGAATATCCCTGCTTCTCTTCTGCAGCACTATGCGAGAACGTTAATCGGACACAGATTTACGGGGATGATATTACTTGGCCACGTCAACTTCAGTTCTTTGACTCCTAAGCTCCATACTCCTATATGGTTCCAGGCATTACCTGGGCACCAAAGAAGAGTTTTGACATGGACTACAGTTTGTAGCTAAATAGAAAAAATTCAAAACCGTGTAAACGGACTTGTGGGGTGTACGGAACTCTCGGGAACATCACCAATTTGGAATCATATAGCCGCACCAGATCTTCCCCACACACTTCCGTTTCGAATCATCCGGGAAGCTTTCAATTTTGTAGGAAACGCTGTTTAATGCCCGAAAGAAACTATTCAAGCAATTAAGTAGCGGGGACATTTCGTTGGTGGTAGGACTAGAATTGTATCTCGCCGACCCTAAATATAAATATCTAGATCTTCCCTAGCTTCATTTCCCGATATCGAACAACGATAATTTAATTACAATGGCTGACAGTTCTGGATCAGAGTCTCCTATCAAGAAGGGACAAACTTTTGACGAGCAAGTTGTTGAGACTCACGAGTTGTCTGTTCATGACTATATTGCCGAAACGAGACCTTGGTACAAGGTGCCCCACTTGAGATACTTGTCGTTTGCTATTTTCTTGATCACTATCACTTCTACCAACAATGGTTATGATGGATCAATGTTGAACGGTTTGCAATCTTTATCTCATTGGCAGTCTGCAATGGGCCATCCACAGGGTCAGAAGCTTGGAGCTTTGAGTAACGGTACATTATTTGGTTCTATCGCAGCTGTGCCTGTCGCTCCATTCTTGACTGATCGATTCGGAAGAAGATTTTCTCTTGTTTTCGGACAGTCACTTACTGTTCTCGGTGCTATCTTGCAAGGAGTTTCCACTAACTATGGTTTTTTCTTGGGATCGAGACTTATTATTGGCTTTGGTTCTGCGGTTGCTACAGTTGGTTCCCCCACCTTGATTTCTGAATTGGCGTACCCAACGCATAGAGAAGTTTCTACCTTCCTTTACAATATCTGCTGGTATTTGGGTGCTATTGTGGCTGCTTGGGTTACTTACGGAACTAGAACGATCAATGGAAATGCCTCCTGGAAGGTTCCCTCTTTCTTGCAAGGTGCCTTGCCAGTATTGCAGCTCGCATTGTGTTGGATTATTCCTGAGTCCCCAAGATTTTATGTTTCCAAGGGCAATATTGAGAAAGCAAGACAGTTATTGTCGAAGCACCATATCGGAGACTCTCAAGATCCCAGGGACATTGCATTAGTTGACTTTGAATTACGTGAGATTGAAAGTGCATTAGAGCAAGAGAAAATCAGCTCGAACACATCTTACTTTGATTTCATTACCAAGAAAAACTTCAGAAAAAGAGGGTTTTTAGTGGTGATGGTTGGCACCATGATGCAACTCTCTGGTAATGGGTTGGTGTCATACTACTTGGTCAAAGTTTTGAATTCTATCGGTATCACTGAAGAAAAGAAGCAATTACAGATCAACGGGTGTTTGATGATCTATAACTTTGTCATTTGCCTCGCATGTGCATCAGTGGTTCGATACTTCAAGAGAAGAACTATGTTTATCTCTTGTGTTGCAGGTATGATGTTGTCTTATGTGATATGGACAATTTTATCTGCTCTCAATCAGCAGAGAGATTTTAAGGATAAGTCTTTGGCCAACGGTGTCCTTACCATGATCTTCTTCTACTACTTGTTCTATGATATCGGATTGAACGGTTTACCACTTTTGTACATCACCGAGATTTTGCCTTACTCCCATAGAGCAAAGGGTATTAATCTCATGCAATTCACCATGATGGTTGTTTTGGTCTACAACGGTTATGTCAACCCAATTGCCATGGATGCCATTGATTGGAAGTATTATATTGTGTTCTGTTGTATCCTTGCTGTCGAGCTTCTTATTGTTATATTCACTTTCCCAGAGACGTCTGGTTACACTTTGGAGGAAGTGGCACAAGTATTCGGTGATGAGGCACCTGAACTTTCTAACAGACACCTTGATACTATTGGAACCAACAAGCATTCCATGGAGCACGTCGAGGAAGTTTGATTATTATGTTTGTACAAAATTATTGGAATATATTGAATGACATGTAGAAAAACAGGACTGAGTCTTCATCTGTGGATTAAAATAAAATAAATCGAACTGATCGTCCTGGTGCTAAGGATCATCTAGTAGTCGTAATCAAACAGCAAACTAATACGTTTCATTCAACGTCAGTTTGATTGTAACTCCGTATTTTCATTTTTTAAAGAGTATTACGATGCACTTTAACTTTTTATATTCTTATGTGGACAATAAACGACTCCTTTCACAATCCCGAATTCTCATGGGGAAGAGACTACTTCTTCAAAAATATAAGTACGCGTTTACACCTTTTAATGTTGTCTACGCTTCACTACCCCAAAGCATTCTTTATAAAAAAAAATCCTAATCCTGTCAAAGTAGAAAATAGTGATAGGCAAATGGGTAGTTTAGCAATCGACTTTTGAGTATAGTTCGGAATAAAATCCTTCTTTAGGAGTTCATACTATTACAATCTTGAGGTCCTTTTGAGAAACTTGCAACGTATCAAACTGTTATGTATAATCAGATATGGTGAAGCCCGAAAAGAAGGTTGATATCATGATTTGGGAAAGATGAGGAGGTCACAACATGAACACAGTCATCATAATTTCCCGAGAGACTTTCGGTGCATCCCTGTTTTCGTAAATGATGACCAATTGATTATTTAGTCGTTGATTTCTTCCGTGAGGATGTACATTTATAGAGACATCAAGGACTCCATACTTTATACTCACTTTTTTCAGCCTTATCCCACATACTCACCAAAACCTTTCGTTCCCCATTCCTCCATGGCTCTCTCCCGTGACTGACTTGATAATTATCAATAATAACAACATCTCCCTCTCTCCATTCATGCTTAAAGGAAAGATCAACTGAGGCTTCCAACACCGCATCAAGGAAAGCTTCGGGAATGATTTCACCGTCATTGTATTTGAGAGGTTTTGTTTTTCTGTGACCACTAAGATTGTACTTGATATCCGCGTAGTAAGTTGCAATACTGTTGAAGAAAACAGGATACAGCTCGTCACCCAGAGAGGGCTCGTAGAGACGTATAGGTTCTGTTCTCTGATGCACTACTAGATTGTTCTCGGAATCCCATTCAAATTCGGTACTCACCTTGCTCTTGACGAGCACTTCCGCCTTCTTCTTTTGTTCCTCGATATCCTCCGATTCCTTGTTTAAGTGTCTACCAAAACAGAATCTGTCTGACCAACTTGTATTGTTATCAGTCACCAATGGCCAAGTCTGTTCAAAATAGAGGCCCTTTTTTGCCAATTTCTTGATCTCCTCTGGATACTCCTTGAAGAGCCTCTCGAAATACTCTCCGCCATGCACAAGCGGTGTTTCACCCCCCTCAGCATTAAACTTCGTACAGACAAAGAATAAAATACTAGGATACGAAACAAATCTGGAAAATTCATTGTGTTGATATAAGACACGAGTTGCTGGACCTTCGTTGGCGGTGCTGAGAACACTATTAATTTCCGTCCTCTGAGCTGTTGAGCCGTTTTGTTCAAAGAAGACAGCGTGACTATTGGAGCCGATAGTCTTGATAATTTCTGCCAAAGAATCAGGTTCCAGTGCATCCAAACCCCTGAGTAAAACTGCACCATGTTTGGAGAGCAAATCATTGAAGAGTCCTTTCGAAGCCCTTTCCTTGAGGAATGCGAGCTTTTCCGGTAAGCTGTTTCTCTTTGCATTCACAATGTTAAATGCAGCGGGAAATTCATTTTCATGAAATACATGCGCGTTCACTAAGTCCAACTTCTCGAGTTCCATTGGCGATAACGATAACGTTGGTGTAGAAGTGGAAAGTGCTTACATATAAGGTTAAGGAGTTGCGGAGAATTATTTCCTAATCAGTCCTAATTATTACACAAGAACTATAATGGGTTGCAGAACTGTGGCTTATGCATCTAATTTCGGTCTTATGCTCAAATAGGAAATGTATGCGGAATCGGTCGTCAGTAAAGCCGTTCGGAGAAGATTAGAGATCTGCGGAGTGACCAGGAGGTTGAGGGGGATTTCGTGAACTACAACAAGTTTAAAAAAAATTCTCAGTTAATTTGCACTATTCACCTTAGCCTCCCTTAAAGAGGGTAAATAAATTTCTTATTCTCCAAATCAGTAAGATCGAGCATAGAAATATCAACTTTCGTTCTCTTCGCATTTCCATCTTCATCTACCGTCTCCACAAAACCGTAATCTTCTTCATTGTCATCGTTCATAGCGGCGAGGCGCTCCTTGTTTCTTCTCGATAAAATATAACGAATAACAAGAAGAATGATCGGAGAGATGAACCAACTAAAGACGATTTGGATAATCCAGGAGAGCCTGTAACGTGGCTTGTACTGTGATCTCCATAATTGGGGCGCAATGATGTTACTTATAGAGTAAGCAATCATGAAAAGAAGTGTTCTGGTCAACTTCTTTGTGTACCCAGCAGCCGTAGCTTGACTCAAAGACAATACGATAATGTAGGCGGTTCCATTGGTTCTTGTCAAGAACATACCACCTAAAATTCCCGGCTTATTACTCCAAGGTAAAGATACAGCTAGAATAGCACCCAAAAGAGATGGCATTAACCATGCTGCAGCAACAAAGCACGACTGTTTTCTGAAGATAGAGAGGGCAATGGTTCCGCAAATAGCCGAGAAAGTACCAAAACCATTCTGAACAACCATGAGAAGTGTTGTCTTAAGATGGTCAAATCCCAACTCAGTGTAGATTGTGGCAGCTTGATACATGGTAGAGTTCTCCAACATATTGCAAAAGCAGTAAAAAAAGAACAACCAACTGATTGGATCTTTCAAACATTCAATGAATTGATAATACTTGAATGATTTCAGCTCAATCGATGACCTAGTGGCATTTTTCACTTTTCTAATAATGTGAATCTTCTCTTCAGTAGTGAACAACCAACTACTACTTGGGTTGTCAGGGTAGAAGAAGTAGGCAAATACTGTCGAACATGTCGACACAATACCAACAAAGAGCCAATACCACTTCCAAGGTCTCCATTTAGTCACGAATTGAAGTCCGTAAGAGATGAAACCAGTTGGAACATCGATTCCAACACATGAAATCCAGAAGATGGGATTCACAATAGCTTGTTCAGCAGGTGTAAAGAACATTCCTAAAGTGTGTTCAATACATGGAGTTATTCCAGACTCAAAAAATCCCAAAAAGAATCTAGTAGCAGCAAGGCCACCGTAACTTCTTGATGCAAGTGTAGAAAATGCCAAAACCGACCAAATTGCCAAGGTTCCTGTAATATACCAAGAGATTGGCAATCTCTGAATGAGGTAATGAGAAGGAATCTGACCAAGAATATATCCAACATAAAAGTATGTTAAGACGTTATTGTAATCATTTGCAGTGATATTCATGTCAGTGTAGACACCTAACAACTTCGAGTAAGAGATGGCATCTTTGTCAATGAACAATGTGGCATTGATAATGAATACAATAGGCAAGATGGTCAACCAGAGCTTTCTTCTGAGTTTCTTCTCCTTCTCTGGAGTCAACTCACCCACATCTCCACCATTCTGCTGAATGAGATCCAAAGTCACGTCTGCATACTTCTTCTGGATATCGTGATGATCCTGGTTCGAAAACCAGATACTAGTCCAAAATGATTGCTTCTTCTGTTCATTATCTTTGTCAGAGTGAGAAGTGTAGCTTTCTACTCTTGATTCAGTATCTTGAAAGTCGACTTTATCGTTCAGCATTGCTCCTTGTTAGAAAATTAGTTTGACTTAGGGCCAAAACTCATAGCCTTTTATTCACTGACACTTCCGTTATCAATCTAATCACGTAAGTGTTTGCAGTGGAGTATATACTATTGAAACCAATCCACACTGACTGAAAACGGAAATTCAAATCCGGAATGGACTGAATTTGGAAATGTGGTTCCGCAGCTCGTCATTGCGGATATTCTAACATCAAGATGCCGCCTAGATCCAAGACCGAAACGGAAACTACAATCCGAATATAAAAGACCAGTGTCCACTCAAATATCAGCCACAGAAAAGATGCCCTATTCCCCGAGTACAAAAGTTGTGATTATAGGTTCGGGAGTTTTTGGACTTTCAAGCGCCTACCATCTTGTCAAGAATGGGTACAAGAACATTGAGATATTTGATAGGACTGATTATGAGGAAACAAAGTATTATCCATTGAAGGGGTCTGATGCTGCCAGTGGAGATATTAATAAGTTTTTCCGTATTTATTACGAAAACAAGACGCTTTACTCCAAATTAGCAATTGAAGCTCTTGAGACTTGGGAGGCATGGAACAAAGATATCTGGAATCTTTCTCCGGAAGAGAAAGCAAGATTCATTGATGAGGACATGGAATTAGTAAGACTTACGGGTGGATTGAGAATTGGCGATGCACCGGAACTCCCCGAAGTGGAGAGATCCAATTTGAAGGGCTTTGAAGAACTTGGCTTAAGAGCAACCCAGTACGATTTAAACGATGAGAACGATATTTTGCGAGCAAAATTAACTGGTAATGATAGGAAGCTTGAAGTTGTGAGGGACTTATTGAGTCGTCAAAAAACAGCACATATTTCTGGAACATTCGACAGCATTGGTAGAATGCTTAAAGCAGACAAAGCTTGCTTCTACGTGAAAATTTTGCTAGAGCAAGCTGGCGTAAAGTTTCACTATGGAATTGAAGGAACTTTTAAGGGTCTTGTTCAAGAAGGTTCAAAAGTTACTGGGATTGAGACTGCTGACAGTAAAATCCATTTGGCGGATTTGGTCATAGCTAGTGCTGGCTCTTGGACAACTTCCTTAGTCTCTCAGTTGAGAAATCGAACTCAAGCGTCTCTTGCCAACATTATTTATATTCAGATCCCAAAAGATCGCCAGGATTTGATAGACAAGTACTCTAATTATCCTCATATCCAGTGGAAAACGACATCAAGTGAGAATGATCGGAATCAAAACCATGAAAATGGAGAAGGTGGGTTTGCTTTTTTTCCTCCAACAAGAACAGAAGGAATTTTGAAGCTCAATACAAGATAAATCAAGTTCTTGAATCCAATTAAGATCGGGGACAATTATATCTCTGTTCCCAAAACACTTGGATCTGAAAGATTACCAAAATCAGTAATTCAAGAAGCAAAGGATATATTGCTTGCCATCGCTCCAGATCTTGCTCGGGTTGAAAACATCAAACTTCAATCAAAGTTGTTCTGGTATACAGATGCCATCAATAGTGATTTCATTATTGATTTTGTGCCCAACTTGCAAAACTTTATCGTTGCGACTGGTGGATCTGCGCATGCATTCAAGTTCCTACCAGTTTTAGGAAAAACTGTTGTGGACAGACTTCAGGGGAAAAATAATGATTATACTGACTTGTTCAGATGGAAAAATCCTGACGATATTCTAGTGGATAACTATGGATTGAAGAATGACCACATCGAAAGAGATGAAAGACGAAAATTTGATAATGCTGTTCTTTTAGATGAGACAGATCTTGGGTTTACTGCAGATGATTTAAAGAATTTGGATACAATCAAGTTGGCATGAATAATATCTCAAATGCAGATTTAATAACAATGAAGTCTTGGTTTATCTTGTGCCCAGGAATTTAATGATGATTCTCAATGCAAAGAAGTTGAGTAAGAGGATACGAGAGAAATAAAAACAAATGATTCAGGAAAAAGTATTCTTGTTACCATATGACACAAAACCAAGTGTCTGAATCAGGCTATCCCTCGGCGGGCTATATACTTAAAGACATGGTATAACAAGAATATCGTTCAATAAATCTTGATGAATACGATAAATTTTGTCCTTCTCATCTCTTACCTCTAAGAAATACTGATGTTTCACTGAAACTAGTTGGTGTCTCATGTTTGTGCTAACTTTTTTCATAATAGTTTGCAGCGAAGTCACTTATATATTCATTTATATATATAAATGAAGTAAAAGGAACGTTCAACGACTAGATGCAATGACATTGTGTGACAACATGGAACTCTAAATGTTGTCAATCAGATAGAGTAAATTGTACTGTTAGTGAATTACTAAGAGAAATTATGAACAGTATCATTTGCGACCATCTTGGTGTGTCTTTCTCCTATAGGCCACAACATTTTTTCCCAGTTTGCAAACCGCTACAATTTCTCACTTTTTTAGCGAAATCTTTCCAATGCACATTAACGTAAAAGCTAATAAGTCCACGCAAAAATCAAGATATGATCAGAATTCAATCAAGAAGGCAATTGTGACAAAATTTTTGTAGATGACCTACAAGAAATTTATCAACTTAGGTTTTTATTTTCATAATTATTCTACTCGATAACCAGTGAATGCATATACTCCTGTAGCCAGAATCAATGCGTTTATAGAACCTCTAACCATCACATTACTTTTCATCCCGAGATGCGCCCATGCGCCCAATTTGATTCTTTTCATTCAGCTTTCAAGTTCGGAAAGTTAAATAAATTGGAGGAATCGAACGGGCTACATTTTCCATTTAAAATAATCAATAAGTTTATGGCAAACACACTTTTATAGAAATGAACGATTAAGACCAAAGGAGAGTCAAGTACTTCCATCCTCTGAGTGGCTGTGGAGGTGGCTCTGGAGTCTCTTCTACTTTGAGAAATAACGACTGGAGATCAACATCCGCTGGAGCGATGAACTTTGTTCTCTTCCAGACTTTCCAGAAAGTATAAAAGACAGCAAAGTAAGCAATAGAGAAGTAACTGCTAAAGAAACTGGAGATCTCAAACCTTCCTTTCATGAAGTTGGGGAATCCGCCGGTGAGCAACAAGATAACGAAGAAGAACAACAGGATGTATGCACCAACATGAGCAAATGGCATCTTATATGGCAAGTCGTCACGGGTGTAGCCTTGGGCTTTCAAGGCACGCTGCAAACCGATATGTGCAAGGGATATAGAGATCCATCCAAGCAATAAATTCGAAGAGGTTAAAGACTGGAACCAACCGAAAACCGTGGCGGATCCCGAACTCACACTCATGTAGGACAAAGGCATAAATAATCCTGCCAAAATGACTCCATAATATGGCAAACCTCTGCTATTGGTCTTGAGGAAAATTCTTGGAGCCTGGCCCTTAGAAGCAAGAGCAAATAAGTTTCTAGATGTTTGAACCAATGCAAGGTTAGCAGCAGAAAATGCGGAACTCAACACCAATGCGTTAACAACACTTGGGAGACCTTTGATTCCTGCTCTTTTGATTGCAATGACGAAGGGTGAACCCGTGGCATCACCGGTTGGAGAAGCAATTGCAGAGTCATTGGCTGACAAGATCAAAGTCAATCCAAACACAGTCAAAATGTACAACAGGAAGACACGATAAAAAATTCTCTTACCAGCAATGTAGATGGCTCTTCTTGGATTTCTGGTTTCTCCACCAAAGAAGGAAATAGAAGAAATACCTCCAAAGGCATAAATTGTCGAACCAGAAGCCTTCCACCAAGCCAAAAACTTACCAGCAGATCCAAGTTTGTACTTGGGTTTGAAAGGAGAATCCTTCCAATATCTAAAGCCGATTCTGTCAATGTGAGGAACTCCTCCCAAGTCAATAACAATACTCAAAATGATCAAGCCAGCGATCAACAATATTTTCAAACATCCAAAGGCGAATTCAACTTCTCCATAAAAGCGAATACTGTAGGAGTTCAAGGCAACAATAATAACAAGGAAGACAGACAACCATACCGCAGGGTTCAAATCACTCCAATAGTGCATCACAACTGCGGTAGCAGCAAGTTCACCTGGCATCAAGCCAGAATAAACCTGGATCCATCCCAAAGCAAAACCATAGGACTCATCAACAAAATGTTCAGTTTGTCTCACAGTAGCACTTGTGAGGGGAACAAAACAGGAAAGCTCAATATTAGCCAACTGGTTCAAACCCACCAAAGTTCCCACGAAAAGGTAGGAAATCAACATTCCAACATTTCCTGTCAAGTATAAGGTTGAACCACTGGACAAGAAAAGACCGGTACCAAAGACACCCACAAGAGCAAGCATTTGGATGTGTCTTTGTTTTAATCCTCTGTTGAGTCTCTTTTCTTCACCAAAGATTTCATCGACTCCACTATGAGTAGATTCGATAGCAACAACCTCATTCAAAGATTGCACCTTCTTGTCTTCATCGTAGTTGATGTCCAGCGACTTTCCGCTAGTAGTAATAGTCATTGCTTTGGAATCTTGAGCTAAAAAGAAAACTCAAGATCAACATCACATTATATACTGATTCAAAACGTGGAGTCAGAAACTTTACGATGATCTCGCTAGATAATTATTGTGGCAGTTAAGGCATTTGATTAGCGACGGAGTTTTTTGAAGAATTTTACCTATTGTGGATGTTATCAGGTAATTTCGCAGCCACCACATTTTAGTGCGAAGTGTAAATGTCCGCCCAACTGATATGGAGCCGGATTTCTATTGGACCATCCCGGAATCTGTCAAATTCAACCATGCGACGAACCACAGTTTATGCCGAACTTTTTGAGTCAAGTCCAACGTCATTCTTATTGTCTAAGAAAAATGCATTTCTTCTAAGCGGAATCAGGGTCTTAATCAATAGTATACATTGACGCCTCGGATTGGAAAGCTTAGCCTAAATAATATAACGTCAACAATTCCTTCTTAATAGCTTGCCCTAATTAATTAAGCTCATAAAAGAGAAGAATCAAAATGGCACAAGGTATTGCTTTTTCTTTTTTACTTATGGCTCAAGACCAACCAACCAATAGAGAAATAAATTCCGTTATCAGTTTTCAGTTTATGTGCATTGTTCCTGGCGTTTTCTGGGGGGTTTGAAGCACTTACCCTATTTTCCGCTAGTGTAAAGCCACACCCATGCAAAATCGAATCGTTTCTGGTATCCCGCGACTACCACAGCCGTTTCCGGCAATAGAATTGTCAATCAATTGGCAACACATATGCCAGTTGCCCGTCTTGAATTTCGAGAACAAAGGTGGAATGGAACTCGATTCTGCGACCAAAGGTGTGTCGTCATCCTCGAAGTAGATTAATGTAGTTGAGAGGAAGTTGACAAACAATGTACTAAATGCACTGATGCAATATCTGACATGTCCATGAACCAACCTATTCTTATCGACCATGTCTATAAATTTTTAACTTCAGAGTGCGATCGTTCTTCTCGTATTTTGATGCCCTCAATTACCAAATGATTAATAATACTCCTTGCGCAAATTGCGTGGGAATGAACAAAAGGTGCCAAACTTGAGAACGAAAATTAAAAGGCATTGGAATTCTTTTCATTAGTTTTTTTTTTTTCCGTCGTTTCTCCAATTCCTGTTCACGGGAGTCTTTCATCTAGTTTTTTTTTATTCGCATAACTCGTTGGATGTTCGTTTTTGCAACTCATATGAACCACACATAACAAATGCACTCAGCCCTCCTTCGATAGTTCCATTCGTTTCATTATATTTTTGACCCAGCTGCCATCTGTTTCCGCATGAATTTTGGAGCGAGCCAGATATTCAAATTGGAACCAGGTGGGGGAGGTTATCTCATATGTGGGGTAAGTTGCACTCCCCCACCAAAAAACAAGACCAGTCCATCAATCATACATCAATGATACTCCATAGGGTAACATGAGAACCAGAGATGGGGGATGCTATACAAGTATAAATACCATTCACACATTCGTCTTGTCTCAGTTGGATCATAGAAATCCGCGAGCCTTCATTTCATCACTATGATCATGCAAACCTCCTCCTCTAATGCCAGTAACATCATTCCATCAGGAATCTACACTCCCATTCCAACATTTTTCACCAACCAAAAAGATGCAGTCGATTACTCAACATTGGAAAAGCACGTTAAGATGCTTGCAGCTTCAAGGATCACCGGTGTAGTGGTCTCAGGCTCAATGGGTGAAGGTACCAACTTAACCTTGCATGAGAGAGTGCGGAGTATTGAAGTTGCGAGAGGTGCCGTCACTGATTCAAACTTCAAGATAATCGCTGGTGCTGGCCTTGGCTGTGTAGCTGATATCGTTGAAGAATCACAATTGACTGCCAGCAAAGGCGCTGATTTCCTCATGGTCCTTGTCCCTGGATACTTTGGTCCCAATTTGGTTAGCCAAGAGGGTATCATTGATTACTTTGAGCAAGTGGCAGACAAGAGTGCACTTCCTTTGATCATTTACAACTACCCAAACACATGCAATAATGTCAATTTGACATATGATACTTTCAAAAAGTTGTCTGAACACCCAAACATTGTTGGAGTGAAGTTAACTCATTATAACTTCGATATGTACACGTTGTTGGGACATGATCCAACTTTTGAAGCTAACAACTTCAAATCTTTCACTGGACTCGGACAGGTTCTTGGGCCAGCACTCTCAGTTTCTCTCTTCGGTGCCATTGATGGTTTATCTGGTATTTTCCCTAAGACAATGGTTAGATTGTACGAATTGTACACTAGTGGAAAGCAGGAGGAGGCTGCCAAATTGCAATGGATGGTAACTAAAGTCGATTTGATGGTAACTGAGTTGAATGTGCTTGGTGTTAAGTATGCATTGAACCAGATTTACGACTTAGGTGAAAAATTAGAAGGCCGTGCTCCTCTCAGTAAGCCTGTTAACATCAGCATCTACGACTCCTATACAGAAGACATACTGAAGTTGCGAGAGTACGAAAACTCCATCTAGTTCCCATATACAGATAGTTATTTGCTGGTTATGGTTCAATATAATATTTTACAACATCTACAGAACTTGATAATCGTACATAATATAAGGATCATCCTCAATGTCTGAGTAGTGTGGCAGAAATAAACAGAATTGCAATATGGCATTACATGTTTCGGAGTCCTACGAAGTTTCCCGAATCCAGATTCTAGATCTCATAACAGAAGTGGATGGTGTCTCATACATTCAGAATTTAGCTATTAACTTCGAGCAGACTGATTCTCACTCATCAGAATCAAAAACGACCAACGGGGACCAGTCTGGTTGCACGAGTCTGGAAACGCCTCTAATGCTCCACAAATCATTTAACTGCTTCCCGTCTTCATCAGAAAGCTCAATTACTTCAAAATTGGAAGAAATACGTGATGGAGTAACAGATTTGGGCAAGACAACTGTACCTCTCCAAAGGGCCCAGGAAATAAGAATAGTCGCAGGACTCACGTTATTCTTCTTAGCAATATCAGCCACAATCTCGTCCAGCAATAATGGGGAATCAGTGGATCCTAATGGACTGTAAGCCTCTACAACAATTCCATTATCCTTACAGAACTGGACCAATTTGGGCTGAGGCAAATATGGATGCAATTCAACCTGGTTAGTGGCCGGAACCACTGTGACACCTGGGGCCTCCAATAGCTTCTTCAAGTTCGTAATCGTGAAGTTGGATACACCAATAGCCTTAGTTTTCGATGTCGTTAATACGTCCTGCAATTGCTCGTAAGTTTTAATGAAGTCCCAGTCTTTTAAAATATCTCTCTTTCCATTCTCAAGGGTAGGGAAGTTAGGGTGGTTCCCATTGGGGTTCAAAGGCACAGGCCAGTGCATCAAGTACAAGTCCACGTAATCAAGACCCAACTTCTCGAGCGAAGTGTCCAAAGCCTGCCTGACTCTAGTGTGGTCAGTGCACCATACTTTGGTGGTGACAAAGAGTTGGTCTCGAGGAATTTTGGAGTCACGAATGGCATCACCTATTGGCTTTTCATTCCCGTAACACGCAGCAGTGTCAATGTGTCGATAACCAGTTTCAATGGCAGCAAGAACAGCTTTATAAACGTCTTCATCCGAAGATTTCCAAGTTCCCAAGCCAATAGCTGGAATGGTCTTAGATGTGTTGAGTGTATACGTTTTTTGAGATCTAGAGATGTTAGTGGCCATTGAAGAAAGGTGAGAAACGTTTTTCATACTTAGTGGACATAATGTGGTGTGGTTGGCTCACAATTGGAAAAAAAGCGTGTTCATATGGTTCTCCATTGCCCCACCAAAAAGGGCTCGTAACACACTCTCTACCCCCACCAAACTCTCGCTCTATCTTTATCCCAGCCCATATTTCCGCATGAAAGTAAAGGATTTGTGGGGAACAAAGAGCAGGAATATTATACTGATTCCTCCTTTTGTGAACTACTAGCAAACTTCAAATGCTTCGTGATACATTATGGTAGATGTGTAGCTTCCGTGAGCATCCACCATATATACAAGAAACTAAATTTGAACCTTCGTAAAATTACGTCTATGTAGAATCTACTACTCAAACTCCTTTTCGAAGTTGGTGAACACAAGACGGTACCGGCACTTGCTCTTGCTGGTATTCTGCAAGCCTTTTTCAACGTTATCCTTGCTGATGGGCAACTTCTCTACCCATGGCTTAATTCCATGATCACTTGCAAACTGGAGCATTTCAATCATCTCTTCTCTATTTCCCAAATGAGAGGATCCAAGAGACACTCCATTTGCCAAAAGGTCAAATGCCTTCAACGAAAATGGATGTGGAGGTAACCCCAAAGTGATAAACTTTCCGAAGACCTTGAGAGTGCTCAAATATCCAGCCAAAGGAATACTGGACACATTGGCCGTGGAAAGTATTAAGTCGAGCTCGAAGCGAATATCTTTACCCATGTCAGGAGAGCTAGAGTCGTGATAGAAGTCTGCACCCATCTTAAGCGCATCAGCTTTCTTCAGGTCTCCTCTGGAGAATACATGCACCTCGAAGCCCATCTTTTTGGCAAACATCACTGCGATGTGGCCAAGACCACCTAGACCAACCACTCCGACTTTGAGACCTGTCTTTTCAGTTTGCAGGTCGAGAAATTGTTTCAATGGCGCATATGTGGTGATTCCAGCACACATCAAAGGCGCTGCCAGTTCACTAGCAAGCTGGGGTGGGATTTTGAACACAAAATGTTCATGGGTTCTCACATGTGAAGCATATCCACCCTGGGACTGGACGCCGTCCTTGTAGTATCCATTGTAGGTGTCGACTTGATCTGGACAGTAGTTCTCATGATGTTTTTCACAGACTTTGCATTCTAAACATGCAAAGGACTGCGCTCCTACACCCACTCTGTCACCAACTTTCAAACCGGTCTTCGCTTTTGGTCCTACCGCAACAACGTCACCAACAATTTCGTGACCAACAACCAATGGCGTCTTGTAGTCGCCCCATTCTCCACTTAAGGTCAGACAGTCAGATCCGCAAACTCCGCAGGCTTCAATCTTGATGTCGATGTCATAATCTCCAAATGGCTTTGGTTCGTACGTAACCTTCTTTATACCAGTGAAGTCCTTTGGACCAGTAGCTGCAAATCCTGAAAACTTCATTCTTTCTTTTAATGTATATTTTGACGAGAGGAAGTGAATTTGCATTTGATTTAAAAGAAGATGGTGGGCATTGCGGGGTGCAAAAGAATGGTGGGGGAGGGGAACATGGTAGAAGACTTGAAAATTGACGCACAAATATACATTTCCTGACGTAATAAAGATAATTGCAACCAATTCTCAATTCTTAATAGTTAAGCTTGGTGCCGTCATAGTTTAAGAACTCGCCGTTATCCTCACTTTTCAAGCCCTCAATCAATTTGACCACGCTCTCTCCACTCTGTTCGGGAGTTATAGCAATCGATTCGAGATTGTATGCTTTGGCTCCCGGAGTTCCCATGTCAGTAAGGACTAGACCAGGGTGGATGGCAACAGTAATTGAGCTTTTCAAAGTGGGGTTTTCACTATTGGAGTGTTCAAAGGAAGTGTGCTTTGCATGGAAATTCAAAGCAGCCTTTGACAATCCATAGGCAAAAGTGGTAAAAGCAAGGTCTCCAATGGTTCCTGCAACTGAAGAAACGTACACACCCTTCTTAGTTACACCGGCGTGTTCTTTCAACCAATATGGGTAAATGGCCTGATAAAATTTCACGGAGGACAAAGTGTTGCCTTCAAAAAATTTGGTGTACGACTCAATGGGCTGATCGATGGTGTAATCAGGCACCTTTGGTAAGAATCCAATTCCAGCATTCTGGATGAAGACATCAACGCCGTATTTGGCCAAAAACTTCAGTTTAGCGAGTGCCGCTTTCAACTCATCCACAGAATCAGTAACATCTAATTGAATGATTTCGATGTTCTGCTTGTTCAAATTCCGGAGTGCTTCGGCACGCTCTAATGAGCGAGAGGTTGCAACAATGACATTGTCAACATTCTCAGAAAGCTTTTTCACCAACTCAAAGCCAATGCCTCTATTGGCTCCAGTAACAATGTAGGAGGTGGTCATTCTCAATTGATTTTAATCGGTTCTTGTAATTATATTTAGAAATAAAACATCATACAATTGTCTACCTCTGCTCCTTTTATTCTTGAAAATCCTCATGTTATGACAGCTTATTAATCGCGGAGTTAACACCAATTGTGCAACCCACAGTCGGGAAACTTATCAACATTTAAGTTCCGGGAGCTTACCACAGTTTGAATTCGGAGATTGCTATGAGCGATTATAACTCAAAGCTTAGTGTAGAGAGTATTCAGCCTTCATGCAATTGTGTAAATGCATGTATGTGCTTCTTGAACTGATATCACCACAGTTGGTCAAGAACTCCTTAAATTAGCTTTTGATTGAAGAGATAAAACATTATACTATTTACTTTTCTCATCTTTACGATGATGTTTTCTTTTCCTTGCTTTTGACAGTTCTGTTATTGTTTGTTTGCCTGAAACAACCGGAAGGAATACTACTTTGAGAAGTCACAAATGGGAGATAACTAGAAAATGTACTACAAACGCCGTGGAAGATTTATCTAATTTGAAACAGCATACAAGACATTCTTGATTCGCATCCGCAAAACATAAATTCTATTAATAGGTAGCCTTAGTTCCATCATAGTTATAAAACTCGCCGTTGTCTTCAGGTTTCAAACCATCAATCAAGACAGCCAACAGCTCTCCGCTCTCTTCCGGAGTGATAGCCAAATCAGTAAGCCCCAAGTCATCGATAACAGGCTTTCCCATATCTGTAAGAACGACACCAGGATGAACCGCCACAGTGATAGAGTTCTTCAAGACGGGGTTCTCGCTGTGGGCGTGTTCAAACGAGGTATGTTTGGCATGGAAATTCAAAGCAGCTTTTGATAATCCATATCCAAAAGTACCAATACTGAGCCCTCCGATGGACCCAGCAAGCGACGAAATGTAGATACCCTTCTTAGCTTTTCCAGTGACTTCCTTGATCCAATAAGGATAAATGGCTTGATAGAACTTGATCGAGGACAAAGCATTTCCTTCGAAGAAGTAAGTATAAGATTCAATTGGCTCATTAAAAGTAGAGTGGGAACCCGAGATTCCAATTCCAGCATTTTGAACAAATACGTCAACACCATACTTGGCTAAGAACTTCAGCTTACTCAAAGCGTTCTTCAACTGATCCACAGAGTCAGTAACATCCAACTGAATAATTTCGACGTTCGATCTGTTCAACTCCTTTAGTTGATCTGCTCTGTCTAATGAACGCGAGGTTGCAACCACGACATTGTCCGCATTTTCAGAAAGCTTCTTCACCAACTCAAACCCAATACCTCTATTGGCACCGGCAACAATATAAGAAGTGGTCATTTTTTTTTGTTCGTAATATGTGTTTCAAAGTTTAAGATGTAATTCTATAATCAATTGGTATTTGGCATACCTATGGTCTTTTTATACCTCGAGCTTATAAATACCATATCTCGGTTCATGGGCCTAATTCGATAATTCGGGAATATGCCCCATTCAAGCCAATTACAAATTCCCAACGCTTCGTTTTGCTGTCATGAGAATAACCTTTTCCCCGTGGCAAAAACCCTTTTCCCGATGCTTAGCCAGTAGTGGTGGCTTGCCCCCACCGCGATTACTAACGCGGAGGTAACCCCAATTGGGCCAAATTCCCGAGCTTCCTCATTAATGTCCGAGAGTCTGTTGACGCAAACTTAGGTCATTTTGAGAATTCAGGTGATCCGTAAGGTCATTAGGATTTCAATTCTAAAGGTTACGCGGGGTAAATTCGATAAAAAAAAAAAAAAAAAAAACACTTCATGAAGTTCTTTTAACAGTAGCACTACTACGCTCGGTTTAATTTTAAATATTGTATAAACTATTCAACATAAGCTTAATGCAGAGCGTCTCCTCCGCATGATTATTCGTTGGTGAATTCAAACAAAGAAATACCAAGAAGTGTCAGATCACCTACAAAGTGGCTTAGAAGGGAAGCTTGGATCCATCATGGTTGAAAAATGATCCTGTGTCTTCCAACTTCAAACCATCAATAATCTTCACAAGATCGGAAGCACTTTGTGGAGGAGAGATAATGATCTTGTCAAGATCAAGGCCCGCAAAACTCTCATTCTGGCGGAGCTTCTCTGCACCTGCAGAACCCATGTCAGTAGTGACAAGTCCAGGGTGCAAACTGACCGTAATTGATTCCTTCAATACAGGGTTCTCACTATTGGAATGCTCAAAAGCGGTGTGCTTTGCATGGAAGTTCAAGGCAGCCTTGGACAAACCATAGCCGAAAGATGGCAAAATGAATCCGCCCATGGAGCCAAGAAGCGACGAGATATACACTGCCTTCTTAGTGACACCCTTGTGCTCCCTAATCCAGTATGGGTAGATAGCTTGGTAAACCTTGATACTGGAGAGAGTGTTGCCGTTGAACATGTCAGTGAAGTGCTCAATTGGTGTAGTTGCAGTACCTTCACCAGCATCGAGGTAGATTCCAGCATTCTGAATGAAGACATCAACTCCATTCTCTTGCAAGACTTTCAGCTTGCTCAAGGAGTCCTTCAACTCATCCAAAGAGTCGGTAACATCCAATTGGATGATCTCAATGTTATCTCTCTTCAAATCCTTGAGCTGTCCAGCACGGTCGAAAGAACGAGTGGTAGCAACAACAACATTGTCCTTGTTCTCCGAAATCTTTTTGGTCAACTCAAAGCCAATTCCTCTGTTGGCACCAGTAATGAAGTATGTAGTAGTCATTGTTATTTTGTTATTCGCTTTTTAATTTTATTGTCAACAAATTTCGCAACCATTGTGTTATATAGGAGAGTGCTTACAAATTCTTATTGCGGAGGTTGGGCATAATGGGGTTATGAGCGGGCGGAGAAAACGTCTCAACCTTCTCTCTGATAACTTTAAAGCCGCTATGATTATGAATAATTCGGATATACCACCTTCCGTTTAGCACCGCAAGGCGTTTTCCATACTCTTTGCTATTGTAATCAGATCCTAATGTCCGGGTGGAAACTCTTAGAACATTCTGATTTCTAATCGTACAGTCACATTGGGAAACTGAGTATTTGCCTCTACTGGAGTAATCGGTGTCGCCTTCCTTTCCTTCCCAATAGGAGACAAATTTTTCTTTTATTCTGTAACTACATTTTGCAACCAGTGAGACATTTATCTACCATCGAGAGGATGTCATATTACACCAATACTATAACCGTGGAATCAGAGGTGAAGTCTCGAGTATTCACCAAGTGCCATTATGGCCATAGCTTGACCGTATGGCATAGCAGTAAGCGGGATATCTCTGTAGAATTGTAACGTGTCACCCATTCCTGTTCCGAAGGAAGTGTTCTGGAGCTCTCCATTATTATCAATCTGTGAGATAACTCCCGAAATAGCCTTTTCTGCACAATTTCTATATTTCTTGTTAAGGTAGCCTCTCCGAACAGCCTTCAAAATTCCATAAGCAAACCCAGCTGAAGCAGAACTTTCAAGGTACGAGTCGGGATCGTCCAACAACGTATGCCACAAGCCCAGTTCCATATCTTGCAACTCGACCAAAGCTTCCACTTGTGCACGTAATGTCTCCAAAAGAAACTCTCTCAAAAATTCACCACGCTTCAACTTCAAGAGTTCAATGAATTCGGGGATTACCATGGTGATCCATGAGTTACCTCTTGCCCACAACGCTTCAGCAAAGTGATGATTTCCATCAAATGTGAATCCATGGAAAAAAAGACCAGTCTTCGTGTCTACGAGATATTTGATGTGAAGCAACATCTGCTTCTTTGCTTCTTCAAGGTAATGAGGGCGATCCAATAAGAGCCCGATTTTGGCAAGTGGCATCACCGTCATCATCAATGTGTCGTCCCACATCTGCTCATTGTTATCTGTCAAGTACGTTGCATGCTGGAATCCCCCACACTTGGTCTTCTGGAGATCGTACATCGCCCACTCAGCCCATGCATCAACATAGGGAATGTACTTGTGACTGGTTTGAGGAAACCGCTCAATTACATATGCCAATGGAAGGAAAACGGCCATAGTATTGATATTTTTCAGCGTTGAACCGTCAGGACCGAACATCTGCGCCTCAAACCAGTCGTAGATGTGTTGCAAAAACTTCGGGTCGTTCTTCAAGTCGTAATAGTTCCAAATTCCATACAAACCAATTCCGTGGGTCCATTCCCAACCAGTGATCCAGCCCTTGGTATCAATGATTCGTCCACCTGGGATTTCCATAAGAAACTGCCCTGTCTCATCTTTTATGTTGACAAGGTTAGTGATCAATTTGTTTACGAGCACATCGCACTCTTTCTGAGAAACCTGGAGTACAGCCATTACTGATTGTGAGTACGAATTGGATTCAACCGTATAAATAACACCAGCTTCTGATCTCGGGATATCTTTCTACCTTTGCGCAAGTGGTGACTCGATACTCCGCAAGAAACACTCCATCATACTACTCTTGGTTCCCCTCCCCCACCAATAATTATGTGCCCCACTGATTCTTCTATTTTCTCACACCCGAACGCGGAATTAGTTGTCATGACATCCATTTGACAACATTGCAAAAAGGGAAGCAAGAAGTAAGTTGCGGCTGGAAAGATTGAAAATGGCGGTTTTTATCGGATATAAAAGAACCCTTAATTTTTCTCTTATGGAGTGAGTAATCCAATTGGTTGCAAATTCTATGTCCTAAGATAAGTCATATTTTTGATTTACTTTCGTAATAATTTTGGTTTCTAGATACTCATGTTCTTCAACTCTTGATATTTCATTAAACAATAGATAAACTAGTACATGTAACGGAAATTGACATTTTCGCGGTCAGTCAAGTCCTCAAAGGCATGCTTCAAGTCCATATCTGCTTGCTTCTTGCCTTCAGCGATTAACTTATCCTTCCTGGCGTTCTCCTTCATTAACCACAAACGCATGAAAACCAAGAGCAAGATCAAGGCACCATAGCAACCCATGTGGGTGCCGAATGCAGTAAGATATCTTGGGTGCTCTTGCTTCAAGAACACTTGAGGACCCACACAGTTTCCGACGGCCCAGCCGACAAAATTGGAAGCAGTAACAAAAGATTTCTTGGATTGACCAGCAACATTTCTCGACAAGAGTGAAAGTCCAAGATTAGCCACACCCCAAAACGAAAGAGTCAAGTAGTAACAGAAAAGCAATACTCCTCTTCTGACCTTATACTCATGTGACAGCTTGTCAAGGCCATCGTAAGTGAGAGTCATCAAGACCACAGTTCCCACAATAGAAGGAATCACAAAACAAATCATAAAGAGAATGTTCTGCTTGAAACGGTTGGCAAGGTATGCCGATGTCAAGAGAAGGAAAATAAGATATGCACCAAGAACCATGGCAAGCAACTGAGTCTGTAAGACTGTAAATCCAAACGAACTGATGATAATGTTGGCGAATGCACCCAAACCAGAAGTGGGCAAGGAAGTGAGAAACTGAATGAAGAAGTAGCAATAAGTCTGAGGATCCTTGAGGGCTTCCATGAGATGCTCTTTCTTCCATTTCTTGTTCTGCAAACCAGTCTGGTTGGCCCTGACTCTCTCCACCATGAGGCGTTTCTCCTCTTCTGTGAAGCAGTGTGCTTTCATAGGTGAGTCGGGGGTCCAGTACAAGACAAAAGCACCCCAAACCACTGTGAGAGCACCGTAAACAAGAAACAAAATTTCCCAGTTTCTCAACTTTGCATTGTCGATGAGTGTGAAACAGTAAGCAAGAACACCACCGACAATCTGTTGTCCACCGTTCATCATATACCAGAGAGCAACAATGAAGGCCTGCTCCTCACGTTTATACCACATGGCCGACATCATGATAAACACAGGCTGACAGCAACATTCAAAGAAACCAAGAAGAGTTCTTACCACCACAAGAACAGTGAAATTCTTTCCAAGTGCGTGACATCCCAAAACAATTCCCCAACAAATGATGTTGAAAGACAAATATTTAGCAACAGGCACCTTTTGAATAATTACATTGGTGGGAAACTCCCAGAAAAGAACCGCAAGATAAGTACAAGTGGTTAACCAAGAATATTGTTGGCCAACAAGATTGGCATCCTCCCGAATGCCCATAATGGAAGCAAAGGAAAGTGTTCCCTTATCCAAAGCTTGGAGGAAGTAGGTTACCACCATAACAGGTAGAACGCGAATGTTAATCTTTCTTCTGAGAATACGATTGGTTTCATCGTCAATTTCGACTGCCTTCTCTTCGATGTATCCGAGAATTTCATTATCCACGCGAGATGCTTGAATTTCGTTGTCGACATCGTTGTCGTTGTCATGGTTTGAAGAGACTGAATCGATGTGCTCAAAGGCAGCCTTCGAGTCAGAGGAGATGGAGTGGGAAGGCATGATTGATCGTTGAAAGAAAAACCAGAACCACTCCAATCTACATTTTATTTATAAGAAAGAAAGTGAGGGGCCAAGGTGCTTATTCTACTCGATCCATCGCCCAAGACTTCTCCACTCACGGAAAATATGCAACATAGGTGGGTGCAGGGACCAGCCGTTTAAGACACTGTTCGATTTGGTGGGGGACCCTTTGCGGGCCGCAACAACAAACATGCGGGCGAACATTAAATGTTTTTCCTTTAGTGAATTGCAGTGAAGTGTTTTCTATGTTTCAATTCAGTCTCTGTAACTTGGTGGGTGAACCCATTACGTGGGGTTTTGCGGAGAAGTGCCAATGGTTGCGCGAAAGTAAAAGTTGTTGGTCCATCAGGGACAGTAATAGAAAAGCATAACGATTTTTTTTTTTCAAAAATTTAATAATTCATTTATTTATCGCTAAGTTTGGTTCCTTTTGATTTTTGCTTATTCTTTATAGAAATATAATGGTCCAGACCGAAATAAAATGCTTGAGATCTCGAATCAGAATGCATCACAGATTGCCAGGAGATCGAAGGAATCAAATTATTTTTAATTATCCAAGAAAAACTGAAATTCAAGAAAGTGCCATAGATGATTCATTTGGACTTACGAACATTGATTGTTTCGAATATGCTCTAGAATCAAAAGAATTCCCACCTTCTGGAGAGAGTATAAACATGAATCAGAAAGCTTTCTAGGAAAAATAATCATACCCCTAGTGCAACCTGGAATTCATTTTCAATATCTTGAAGAATTCTTAGAAGCCTTGTGGCACTGATTCGACTGAAGTGCCGAACCAAATAAGAGTTTTTTTAATAAAAGCTCTTCGGGTTCCAACAAAGATGGGACCAAGAAGGAGCTGTTCTTTAAAATTGTGTTCTACAGAGACTGTCAAGAGAACATCTGACAGGAATTATTGATGCTGTCGTTGTCTAGCACCAATTACAGTGATCATCAAAAAAAAAAGGGATTTCATTCCCATGCTTTGCCTGATTATGAAAATCCCAAGCTACAAAACTTCGCATAATCAATATGTTAGTGAGCTGTCATATTTAGTAGCAAGCTAGTCCAATTAACGTACCTGGAAATTATGATGTCATGACAGTCACAGAAATAAAAAATTTCTTACTTTCTTAGTTTTATGGGTACTCTCTTTAAGCTGTTTTAAATCAATCACTGTTTACTTCAAATGTTTGCTGGCCATGGCATAAATTCCATAAAATTGGACAAGATAGTTCTACTCACTCCGTTATCAACTGATTTGTTCACAAAAAAAATCTCATAAACCAATTGATTTAATTATCGATTGCTAATCTTTAATAATTTGACATCCAACGGAGCAAAAAAATTTCACGGGATTGATTGAAATATCAGGTCCTATCATTAGAGCACATTAATAAATGAGTAAAATTGTTCCTTAGAAAATTGAATATCCAAATGTATCGTAAAGGTATATAATGTTCCAGAAAACTCCGAAATCGCATCAAAGATTCTTTCCATAGCTCTAATCAGACCAAAGCAATTATGATAAATATGAAGTGGAGACCATAATTGATCCGATCCGATTGAGCCTTTCCTTCTAACAGTTCAAATCTTGCGGAACTACTAAATGTTATGCTTTGGAAGGTGGTGCTCAAAGTAGGATCATCCGTGATTTCCGTTGGTTTGACGGTCACCTCAATAGTCGCGCCTTCGAAATCTGTGAAATAAACAGTTGTGAAGATCTTCGCTTCAATTTCGGCCGTTGTTGGGTGGTTCTCTCCACTGTTTGGGAGCAGCTTAACTGCGTTTGTTGATGCAAATGCAGTAGAAAATGAACTGATGCTAACAGGTCCGCTTGGAGGGATCACAGAAGTTGGCGTAAACAATCCTCCCGATGTCTCTCTAGTAACTAATACTATTCCGGATTCGGTGATAGTTATTCCATCAGGATTAACTGTCGTCCAAGTAGTAAATTTTGTTTGGTCAGAAGGATTTGTATAAGCAAAAGTTGATGTAGACGTTATAAAGTGTCCAGCGGAGTCAGCCGAAACAAAACCGATACCAGATTCAGTAACAGTAATACCTTCATAGTTTGTATTTGTCCAAGTAATCTGGTATGCCTCCGCTGCATTCAGCTGGGGATATTCTGAGGTTGAGATAAGCACAGATCCAATATCATTAGTCGATTCCACAACCAAACCAGAAAAAGTTGCAGTAGCACCCTCAGACTTAGTAGCTGTCCATGTTGTAATGTAAGACCTGACTCCAGTTTGGAAGGTATTCGACAAAACCGAAGTAATAATCATTAATGTCCCCAGTGAATCAGTAGTGACAATTACTAAACCAGAATTGGTGACAGTAGCGCCTTCGACATCAGTAGTAGTCCACGTCGTTAGGTACGAGGTAAGAGCAGGACCAGCAAGGGAAGTTGAGGTGATG
>Ga0160505_100399_pt1 | contig 26006 bp, 10 predicted proteins | sample DIDeMG_FD_108225 | JGI IMG/M metagenome (GOLD analysis project Ga0160505, IMG submission 108225) | Enriched chicken feces microbial communities from UW Madison campus, WI, USA - DID2874_E49_Stillage MG | ecosystem: Host-associated > Birds > Digestive system > Large intestine > Fecal ... | reverse complement strand
TTGTTTTCAGTGCTCCATTTTTTTTTCTTTCTTTATTTTACTCTGTCCTATTTTTCTTTGTTTTTTTTTTTTTTTTTTTTTTTTTTTTTTTTTTTTTTTCAATTGCTTTTATTTAGTGTTGACCATTTTGCTAACTTTTATAATTAGGCGCAACCTGTAGCTACGGTGAATATTTCCTCTACAGGAGTGGTAGCCGGGGTAGAGCTACACAATCTTGAGTTTGAGTACTATGTGCGGTTCCTCGAGATTTTTGATGAACCGCCACCAAGTGATGTGAACAGCAGCCGTGGCACAAGTGTCGAGCTAGCTGATTCTGTAACCACGATCCGCGATACGGTACTGACTATCCCTATACGGCTTGTTGACTGCGTGGTTGGGTTGTCGCCGCTGCACTTGCCCTCACACGCATGCCTAATTATCAGTAGCGGCAACGCTGCGATTCGCCAATCTTCAGCAACCAAGTTAACGACTGTCACGGTGACCGTTGAAAAGGCGTCATTGCTGATGGTCGATGACCGCAAGTATCTTTCGTCAATGGGTGCCGATACTCACAGAAAGCACAGTCATGGGAACAGTATCGCACTACAGTACCTTGCACAGGGCTATGTATCGATTGGTATCATAAACGGCGTCGAGACTAACATTTCTGTTGAGCCATCTTCAGATAGCAGCAAGAACAGTAAAGTTGAGCTCCGACTTTCACTGACCATTGACAATATATATCTCAAATCGTGTGCAGACTCAACGCATAGTCTGATGCAGCTTGTCAATGATCTGAAACCTGTCGTCGAGCCACCACCACCCGAGCTCAAGTATCGTACAACTGTCTCTGATGGTGGCATTGATGTGATGGCCAACGTTGATAGTGACATATTTGTTGCCGGCAACATGGTGCGCCCGCGCGCTGGCAGCAGTGACCAGACCGGTAACGGCAACTTTTTTACGGAGGATGCTGATCTTGTAGACGACGATGTCCCAACCAATCTCGAATTTATCGAGAGCTACTATGGCGGCTCTGGTGCAGGCGAACGGTCTGGGGTGGGGCTGAGTCTTAGCGGCAGCGGCGGCCTCCACTCGAGCTACTCCAATACAGATCTGTTGTTACAGGAGGATCTAAGTGTTATGGTTGCACGTAACAATCTTGACCATTCGCACCCCGCGGCTGATGAGGTAGTCGATTTCAACGGCTCCAAGTCGGTGGCAAGTTTCGAGCAGCGCGTACAGTTGCACGACTCGGTGCTTAACTTTGAGGAAAACCATTTTGGCCGAGCCAAGACTTCCCGTGGGCGTGTTGTCTCAGTGGACAAACTTCGTGCGGGTCAGCTATCTCCTAGTTCGTTTTCAGACGATGAAAGCGATAATGAGTTTGACCGGCGTTCGGCAAGCGACGCGGGGACGGCTGAAATACCAGCTTATGTGGAAGGGCGCAAGCCCACAACAACCCCAGCAGCGGCAAAGACGAGTCTTGATTCCTCAACAGACGCACATAAGCCACCCATTAGCATTGACTTTTGCGTCAATAACTTTACCTGGGACATGCATGACGGCTATGACTGGAAATACACACGCGATGTCATTACACAAGCAATTTCCCGTGTGGAGTATGAGGCCAAGGAAATTCGGCGGTTCCAGACTGAGGAAGAAGCAGCTTATAACCAAGCTGTTCGCCAAGAAATCCATAGTGACGGAGAGGATGCCGATTTCGAAGAGGAAGAAGAGGGTGAGGACGTTGTTGCTGATGTTTTGTTCAACTCAATTTACATTTCCATGTCAACGCACCAAAATGCCAACGACCTGCGTAAAATGATTAACAAGGACATTAATGATGACAATGCAAGCGAGACCACTAGCATTACGTCTTCTGTTCCATCATCTCGTGCTTCGACGCCGTTCCGACCGTCGCCGGCTCTTGCCAAGGAGCTGCGTCAGAATCACCTCAAGTCGCTCAAGCTTAAACGCTCCAAACAGCACAAGGTTAAGATCCATCTGTCAGGTATTCATGGAAACATGAGCTTATTTGCTGGGATCAATGATGATCTATCTATCGACGAGAGTGACCCGCTTACGCATTTGCTCAATCGCCTTGACCTGCGCGTCACTGATGCTGAAATTTTGGATAACGTTGCGACTTCGACGTGGAACAAATTCCTGACTTATATGCGCAGTGAGGGCGACCGTGAAGAGGGTGCCAGTATGGCTCACATTATTCTGGAGAATGTCAAGCCTGTGGCTGATCTTGCCACGTCCGAGATTGTGCTCAATGTGTTTGTGCTGCCATTAAGGCTGCACGTTGATCAGGATACACTTGACTTTATTACGCGTTTTTTTGAATTTCAAGACGATCGGTTTGATTCTCTGATGGCAGGTCTACAAGACGAGATCCCGTTTATCCAAAAGGCTGATATCAGAGCAATTAAAGTAAAGCTTGATTATAAGCCCAAAAAGATTGACTACGCCGGTCTGCGTTCGGGGCATACTACTGAGTTTATGAACTTTTTCATTCTTGATGAGGCCGAGATGGTGCTTAACCACGTCAAATTGTACGGTGTAGCCGGCTTCCCACGATTGGGCGTGATGCTCAATGGCATCTGGATGCCCGATATCCGCAGCAATCAGCTTGGAGACGTGCTTGCGGGACTTGCACCCGTGCGCTCGATTGTAAGACTTGGCAGTGGTCTGCGAGACCTCGTGGTCGTGCCCGTGCGCGAGTACCGCAAAGACGGCCGCGTGATCCGCTCACTGCAAAAGGGCGCGTGGCAGTTTGCGCGCAACACAACAAGTGAATTGGTCAAGTTTGGAGCCAAGCTTGCTGCGGGCACACAGACGTTTCTTGAGCAAGCCGAGCAAGCACTCGGCGGCGTGGGCGCCGCAGGTCGCCAGGCTGGGAGCCCGGTGGATATTTACGCGGGGCTCAGCGACGACAGCGAGAGTGATAGCGAAGATTACGCCGAGGCAGGTGCGCGTGTGCGGTTTGACATCTCTGGACAAAAGCCTAAGGACGTATCCGCTGACCCCGGCAGGAATAATAAAGAGGCTGTGAGTCTCTATGCCAACCAACCTCTCACGGTCGCCCAGGGTATATACAGTGCTTACGATAGTCTAGGGCACAATCTGGGGCTGGCCAAGACAGCCGTGGCGGGGATCAAGTCCGACGCTGTGGCATCCGGTAGCGCCGGCGGCACTGCCAAAGCAATCATGCGTGCAACCCCAATTGCGCTCATTCGACCCATGATTGGTGCTACTGAGGCTGTTAGCCGGACGTTGCTTGGAGTTACAAACCAAATGGATCCAAACCAAGCGCGGGACGTGGAGGAAAAGTATAAGCGTACTGCACCACCCGCCACCAAGAAAAAGTAGTAGCAGACGCTGTGATAAACGGAAGGCTCTTAGATGTTTGAGTAGATGTACTTTATTGTTATTATTATTTTTTACTTTTTATTTTTTCTTTTTGCATTTTTTTTTTTGGATGTTGTTAATGTTACTCTTTTTCAAATTTTTTTGTTTGCGTATTCTGTCATTTTTGTTATTTTTGTTATTAGTACCGTTATTAATACTATTATTTTTGTTGTCAATTATTTTATTATGACTTTGTATTAAATACAAAAGGCCGGGCAGGTTTGGATGCTGATAAAACATGAATTTAAGATAAATCTAAGTATTTGATGTTATTGATCCAATGAATTAAAACTAGATGCTGAAAAGATGTTAGTTGTAGTAGCAGACACCACAAAAGGGAAAATAGAACAATAAACGCCTATAAAATTAATTTCAGTGTGATAAGGTAAGGCTATTGTCGCGGAATAAGTAGACCTTAGATATTGTAATGTTAAAAACAAGAAAAAAGAAGGATGGTGGTGATTGGTGTTATAGGAACCATAGGGTTTAAAAACGTTCACCGGCAGGATTTTCATTGAATCTATTCATTCATTTTTTTGTTTTTGGAAAAGAAAAATAAGGGGATTCATTTCTTGCTGGGAATCACGGTGCCAACTCTGCTGAAAGCTTGTTTATGAACATGCGAATGAAAGAAACCTGTGACCGATTTGCTATCCAAGCTGTTTGAGCTGTGAGTTTGAAGAATCCTGTGTGGAAACTCGCCAATCGCAAAAAATCAACTGAGGGCGATCTTGAAAGGATTTTTTGTTTTTGCTAGAGTCAAGCAAATAAATGGTTTTGACAATGACCAGTATTGGAGTGGTAGAGTCAAGTTCTTGGATCTATTACCGCAACGTCTTTGTTGATGATTTACTTGATTAGAGCTGCTGGTTAAGGCTTTATTGAATGTCAACCTCTGTAATTGATCTACTTGGTGTCATGTATCGTAGGTTTCTCTTACCACATGGAAATACTCATGGAGAATTCAGCACCATTAAACATCTGAGCTGGTAAAACGCACTGACACCGTCACCTTGGCAGTCTCATAGAGACAAATGCTTATAAAATTTTTTGCCCTTTTTTGTATGCCATTTTGTTTGTAACTATTTGATATAAGGACAATATACTGATCATCTATCCAAAAAATTTTGAATAAAATAGTGTGAGCACAATCGAGTCAGCTTGAAACACTTATTTTAGCAAGACAAATCAAAGCAGCGTCATGTATCTGGGGTTGCCGAATTCATTGACCACAGCGTTCATACCCTATTTGTTTTCTTTGTGAAAAAGAGCAATATGATTAAATCCTGTACCGAATTTGCTAACGTATCTAGCCTTAAACCCACCAAGAGTGGGGTTTTTCAAAAAGCCTTTCAGTTATGCAAAGAGTTCTTTCCATTGCTATTATTAAATCATCTTTTAAAGCTACATGTCTTTGTTCTATACGTATATCTACCAAAAGGCGTAGGTGATACTCAAAGGCTTGCCGTGGACAATTCTTTTGTCAATTGGTATAAACCTTTACATCTCATTCATTATTAGAAGCATTTGTACCACTATTATTTTATTTTCATGTAGTAAAATATTTGACAAAATTAGCCTGTGGTTCAAGAACGCTCTGCAAGACTGCTGCTGCTAGCTGTTATATTCCGTGAGAAGTAGGCCAGTTATAATAGCTGCGCTGACCAGCTAACTGTTAACAAGTTCTATTCAAATTTAAACGACAGCACAGTAATCACCAAATTAATTTCAACAAATCAAAATACATTCCAAGAGTACGTGAATGCTATCAAATTATAATTCTCAAATCATTCATTTCAAGTGAAACTTGGCCCAAACAAAAGTAGCTCTGGGGTCTCACAAACTCGAGCTCAAGTTTAAAAAAAAAGCCCTAACTCTGCCCTAGATGAAATCACATGTTACCAGCTCCGCCATTTACACAACAGGGCTCGTTGTCTTGTACAAAAGGGTTAGGGTATGTTCATGCCAGCGCAATGCATTGAATTTAAAGTCAACCCCAAAAGAAAAAAACTATAAATATCCAGGAAATCCTCCCTTCTTTAGAATTTTTTTTCTCCTTTTTTCTCCTCATACTTACCTGGAAACGTTCCCGGAGATCATAAAGTCCGTGGAACCGGATTATTGGTCTGCATTGCACAGCGCGGACTACAATTATCTGCCGACTATCTTCGGGTAGTTTGGGTTTTATAATTTTTGATTTCTCTTTTCTTTGCTTGTCTTGTATTTTATAAACGTCGTTCAATAGCTGTCATGGCTTTTATCGATTTTTGTTGATGCATCCAGCAAGGAAAGGATGGCGTTCCCTTGTGGAGTATGAGGAGGCTTTAGTTTTAAGCCAGCTGGTGTTACTACCAGTGTATCTATATCAATATATTTTTTTTTCTTTCTGAAATTATCGTTTTCATTGTTGTATTATCATTTGTAAAAAAAAGTCTCGATGTTGTGATGTTTACGATCTTGTTAAATATTTGGTGGTGTGGTATTTGTGATAAACATGGAAATCAATAGTCACGTGAATCAAAATTATTACTTAAAACTTTTGTGTTGTGACTTTGTGTTTATTCAATTTACCAAGTCGTATAATGTCGTATATCTCACGTGACTCTTTTAAAGACCCTTTGATATCAATGTTCGGCCTCAGGAAAGGCCGTCGGAAAATCGGAGATATCGGTGATACCGTGCGCACAGATCTCCGAGGCCGCGCCAAGTTGGCCAAAAGCTGCCAAACCTTCCAACTTTTTTTTATAAATTGGATCAAGTCTCCCTCGACCTAAGTTTCCTAGTTTTTTTTTTTATTTTTTGAGCCCTTTCCCTCTTTTCTGATCTTTGAAACACTCCCCAAATCCATTTAGTTATCTTTCACTCTTTTTTTTAAATGACCGCTAGTCAGAAACTCAAGCTTTTCACAGGAGCCTTTGTGCACTCCATTAATCTCACCAGTCTTGAGATCATTCCCAAGGCCACTATTGGCGTTAGTGAGGACGGCACAATTGTCTTTATTGACAAGTCATCAAAAACTCCTCTGGAGGCCGCCAAATCATATGGAGTTGGTGAGAACGACGTCAGTATTGTTACCACCACCAGTTCGTCTTCTTTCTTTTTCCCGGGCTTTTTTGACACTCACATTCATGCCTCCCAATACCCTAACAACGGTATCTTTGGCAAGTCCACTCTGCTGGACTGGCTCGAAACTTACACTTTCCCACTTGAATCGTCTTTCAAGGATTTGAACAAAGCCAAGTCTATCTACTCAAAAGTTATCGAGCGGACTCTATCGCACGGAACCACCACTGCTTCCTATTATGCTACGATACATCCCGATGCTACTAATATCCTTGCTGATCTGGCCCTCAGCAAGGGTCAAAGAGCCTTTGTCGGCAGGGTTTGCATGAACCAAAACTCTCCTGACTTTTACAAGGATGCCTCTGAGGAACAATCACGCAAAGCGGATTTACAAGTCATTGATCACATCAAGACCATTGACCCTGAGCACAAGAAGGTCTCACCTATTTTCACCCCCAGATTTGCTCCCACTTGCACACACGAATCAATGAAGTGGATGGGTGATATGATGAAAAAGACAGGGTTACCTTGTCAGACGCATATCTCAGAGAACAAGGCTGAGATTGAATGGGTGAAGAGTTTGTTCCCAAACAACAAGTCCTACGCAGATGTCTACGATGCTGCAGGTATTCTGACTGACAAGACCATTTTGGCCCATGCTATTCACCTCACGGATGAGGAAATTGATACTATCAAGGCTAAAAACTCGGGTATCTCACACTGCCCCATTAGCAACTCGTCCATCACTAGTGGTGAGGCGCCAATTAGAAAGTTCCTTGATAAGGATTTGAAGGTGAGTCTGGGTACTGACTGCTCGGGCGGGTTCTCACCAAGTATCCTCGAATCAGCAAGACATGCATTGCTGGTTTCGCGCCACTTCACTATGGACTCGGAAAACGATAAGGACAAATTAAGCATTGCTGAAGTGCTTTACCTGGCTACCCTTGGTGGTGCCAGAGTGTGCAATCTGGAGGACTCCCTTGGTAATTTTGAGGTTGGCAAGAAATGGGATGCCCAGCTTGTTGATCTGGAGTCCAAGGACTCTGGTATTGACATTTTTGAATGGCAAACGGCCGGCTCGTCTGCGGACGAAGAGAATATTGTCAAATTTGAAAACCTGGTTGCCAAGTGGTTATTCAACGGTGATGATAGAAATACTGTCAGTGTTTGGGTGGACGGAAACCTTGTATCCAGCAGAATCTAAATTATCCATTTGTATCTTTAATTAATTAGAATAAAAACATGAAAGCATTGATTGTCATATAAAGACGTTGCATTGATATGCCGCTACTGGTACCCATTTTAATGGTGTCCACGTTGATATACCAGATTGAGATCACGCGTTGGGTCTTTTTCTCAAATAGGCAGCAACGCGAAACACGTCCAAGCAATTATTATTCTTTAGGAAATTAAAAAATAATGGCAATCATCCAGAATGAAAATATCTTTTTTTTTTTCTTTTCAAAATTTTTTTAGCCTTCATTTTTTATTCATTATTAATTCATTAATCTACATTTTTTTGTTGCATCATTTGCTCTACCAACTACTATCACATATAAATGCCTTTAAATCCGACGGCAGCAGAGAAGGCGCGTCCCGTCGCCACATACGGGAAAAAGCTACACACCGACGACGAACCCGCGCCAGCTTCCATAAATATTAATCAAAAGTCGTCTGGATTCCTATTTGGCGCTGACGACGAAGATGAAGGCGAAGAATCAGGTAGTTTTCTTTTTGGCAAGTCCATTTTCGATAAACCAACCACGTCTCCTTTGGACAGAATAGCCGCGACAACCGCGCCGGATGTGGTGTCCAGCCCTCCGAGGGATGATGTTGAAATGCCCGACATGCCATTGACACCACGTTCCAAGCTGGCGGCGGAGTTAAAAAGATTTGAAGATGAGCAACAGCAAAACAAGCCCAAAAAGATAGTTCACAAGACTCCTTTCAAACTTATTGGGTTGGAAGATGACGAGAGCGAGGAGGAAAGTGACGATGCCTTTATGGAGCGATTTAAACAGCAGATGAAAGATCGTGACGCGGAAAAAGCCAATAAAAATTGCACAAACACTATTGAAGACACTATAAACGATAATCAGGCTCCTTCCATTACAAGCAGCCTTCCATCTTTGCTCAGCACCACCGCACCCGACGCGTCAGCAGCCTCTGATAAGTCCAAGTCTGCTTACATTGCACCAAAGGTCACATCCTTTCCCAACTTTAGCGATGATGAGAAGGAGTCTGATATTTCAGACTCTGAAGATGAAAAGAACTTATTTGTGCATCGCATTAATCCACCATCTGTTCTCGCGAGCCTACCAGCAACAGAACCTGAGACAGCAACTACACCTACAAAGAAAGATACTCGGACGCCACCGCTCAATCACCTTTTGACAGAGGACGGAAGCGACACTGAGAAGCCGTCAGGTACCACTCCTCTCACTAAAAAGACTAAGAAGGTACGTGTTTCCAGAAGCTACATTTTATTGTTTTTATTTTGGTAATAACTAACTTTTATTTTTGTTTAGTTGACAATTAAGGAAAAGGAAGAAATGGAACGCGAAACTCAACGCATGGCAAGAGGTATGAAACAATCAGTTTTTCTTTTCTTTTATTTTTTATTTAATACTAACGCGTTCCTATTAGAACTACAATTGGAACCGGAAATCAAAAATACAAATCGCATCACTCCAGCGACATTCCTGAATAAGTTTCGCGCAAAGACTGCGGGCCATGCTCCAAAGTCTGGAGTCAACATCTTAAAATCATCTAATGATGGCCCTGAAATGTAAGTATAGTCTCTGACATGATTGAAAAAAAAACCCCCTCCTCTCAGCATAAACTAACGCGATTTGTTCCAGTATGAGCCACCCCGAAGATAGTATTTCTCCCGTCACAAGTCCCTTTGTCTCTGATAATGAGCTTGAGGTTGCAAAGCCTAAGGAGGCTCGTACTCCCAAGAAGCAGACCCCGTCAAAACACAGCTCATCTCCTTTGCAAATGAGAAGTACACCTATTAGACCTAAATGGCACGCCAGCATGATGAAATTCAGCCCTTCGGCCAGTCGCAATCCTGCGCCCACTCCTGCCGGTGCTTCTGCAAATGATAGTGACGACGACGATGATGACCTAGAGATTTTGCCGCCTAAGCAGTCTCGGGCGGTGCGTCAGCTTGTGAATCTCTCAGGACTAGGCTCACTTAGCAAAGCAGAGATTGACAAGCGCAGAAATAACCAAAAATTGGCAGTTGACGTCATGGAGAAACAGCGCGAGCAGATTCTGCGAGACCGCCACGAAAAGGAGGAAATGATCAAAAAGATCCGCGGTGAAGTGCTCGCTGAAATGAAAAACAGCAAGAAGGGCGATGCTGAAGATGAGGAGTTTGAACGTGAGCATTTGTTCGAGATCGCTCGTCGCGAGGCTGAGCTGATTCGAAAACGCGAGATTGAGGCTGAAAAGAAAAAGGTTGAGGCAGTTGAAATTCCAAGTGAAGATGAGGAAATTCAGATCGACTTTGACGAAGAAGAACAGGAAGATCCCGAGGATGATGAGCTTGTTGTTCCATTTGATCAGGAGGACGAGGAGTCTAGTGAAGATGAGCCAGAGAACGACAAAGAGGAGACATTGATTCCTGAAGCAACTGTCCAAGATGTTAAAAGCCATCGCCGTCGTCCACAAATTCTTGATGATGATGAGGATGACAATAACGATAATCCATTTGCATCCCAGGCCACGCAGTCTAACCCCGATATTTCCATGACACAAATGTTTCAGCAGACTCAGACTGCTCTTTCCAATTCTCAGCAGTTGAAGATTGGTGACTTTTCAAGCGACGAAGATGACGAAGAGGTTATCCCTGCCACCCAACTCGAGTCCTCAACTACCAATGCCAATAATGATGCCGACGGCTCTCTTCAAGATGAAAGCTTTGAATTTAGGTCTCAAAAGAAGGTCAATTTTGATTTCGATACCGATGTTTTGCCGACCCAGCTGTCGCAGTTCCCGGAACCAACGCAGGTAAACATGGTCCAGCGCCCTGATATGATGGATATTGTTGAGGGCTTGCGCCGTCCTAACGACACAAAACCGGGCTTGCGTCGCAAGAACCGGCTGGATGAGAAAGATACTCTTGACGGAGCTGCCACCCAGGCAGACCTAGGTAGTTCCATGACGCAGGCCATCCCGGACAGCACGGAGCCTATTGGACTTAATGATACCACGCAAAAGATTTTTGGTACTGCCCCCGATGCCACGCAAAAGGTTCTGGGGACTGCAACCGACACACAGGCTATTCCATTCTTTGAAACCCAAGTTGCCCCTGAGCCATTTGGTCAACTTGGTACTGCAAACCCCACTGCCAAGGAAGATGACAGCGCTGATGAAGATGAAGAACAAAGGATTTACATCAGGCGTCACAGACAACCCAAAGTTACTAAGGGAGCGAAGCCCAAGGACACAGGTGCTGGCCGCGAACTTGCTGATGAAGAAGCTGTCGAATCAGAAGACGAATGGGCTGGAATGGGCGGTAACAGTGACGACGAGATGGACCCCGAGATCGCCGAAGAACTAAAGCAAATGGTTGATGATGACGAAAGCAGTATTAACCAGACCAAGGATGCCGCGGCGCTGCAGAAACTTTTTGCCACAAAGAAGCGCAGTGAAGACCAAGAAATGGAAGGCCGGTTGCACGATGTTATTACCGGTGACTGGCGCAAAAAGAAGACCAAGGGTGGTTTGCTTGATCTTTCCGATGATGAAGATTTTGTTGTTGGTGAAAACGATGATATTGAGACACAAAAGTACAAGCGCCGACTGAAAAAAGCCATGGAACGACGCAAGCGCAAGCTTCTAGAGAATGACAAACTTGCAGCCATGAAGAACGATCCCAAAAAGCAGTCGTTTATGAAGATCATTGAGGGCGAAAATAGTTTTATGGACACGAAAAGGTACTTTGCTGATGCCGATTCATCGGACGATGAGCTTGAGATTATCGAGACGCCATCTACGGAAGGTACCCAAGAAGAATCTAGTAAGGCTGCGTCAGTCGAGCCTAGTATGGCTATGCCACCGCCAGCGCTGCCAAAACGTGCCGGCAGTGTGACCACAGCCACCGCTGGCCAGCCGCCGGCCAAGAAGCGCCGCAGCGAGGTCGAATATATTCGTCAGACCCTCTCTTTCCTTGACGAGGATAAGTCAGATGGATTTGAGAATCAAGACAGCGAGGTCCCCGGCGGCGGCTGGGATCCTAGCCGCACACTTGGTGATGCCATCGACCCCGAGCAGCTCATTAGTGACGATGAAGATGACGATGCCATGTTTATGCAAGAGGAAGCCCCTCTGGGCGAGCCTTCGGCGGCTCAGCACCGCAGCACGCGTGTCGTCAATCTTATCCAGGAGCGCCGCTCTCTGACAATAAGTAGCATGACCAGCAGCAGCAGCACTTCTGCAATTGAGATTTTGGATGACAATGAGCAAATTTCTGCTACTGCTGCTGGAGATGATGATAATGACGACGACGACGACGACGAGGTCATTTTCAAGTGCACCAAGTTCCAGAGTTCTGCCACCAGTATCAGACGGGCGCGCCACCAGGAGAACAGCAAGGGCTTTTCCGACGTGGTGGTTGGCAGTATGCTTGCGGGCGTGGGATCAAAATCCTCCATCAACTACAAAAAGCGGCGGCTTGGTGGCGGTGCTGGCCCCGGCAGCGAGGCAGCTGCGGCCCAGAACCGGGTCACGCGCATGCGGTTTGAGGCGGTTGATAAGGTTATTGCTTCGCGTAAGCAGAGCTCCGTGCTGCTCAGTCGCAAGTCTGGCGGATCTTGGATGGAGGAGTAATTTCTTTTCTCCTCTGGCTAGCTCTTGCCTTGTTTGAGCATTTCGCATTTATCGTCATCTTATCTTTATTATGGCCGTCCTTATACTTGATTGCGGTAGTTAGTTATATATAGTTTGTTTTTATTAAGTGGGCATTAATACTGCCCGTCAGTTGAGTAAATACTAAATAGAAATTATACAGATGTCTTACAACATAAAAAAAAGACCCATGAGAACAGCGCGCATTTCTCGTAAAAAAAATAATAATTAGAAATTAAAAGAACCAAAAAAAAAATAGATGTACCAAAAGATAAAAAACGTTAGAAAACAAAATAAAAAAGAAAGAAGATAAAACCGAGTGGTTGAGTTATGTTGGCCAACTTAAGTTAACGGGTTTCTGCCAACACTGGTTCGAGAACGTCTGGGCAAGTGCAGCGCTGCTGTTGATGGGCTTGAAAATGTTGTTTGCGGGTATATGAAGTTTGGGCTTGCAATAGGTAAGGTGGTACGGCGGAGGCCTGCTACTGTTGGTGGAGTGAGCATATCGACGGATGCCGACGGCGGCGGCACTGTCTTGGAAGCTGGTTTAGACACCACAGGAGCCGAAGTCTTGTTGCGAAAAAGCATGGCTGACCACATGCTGCCCATGCTTGTGCTTCGTTTCGGAGACGGCTCAACTTTGGTTTTGCTGCCGCCGCTGGTATTAGTGGTATTGTAATGATGCTGGTGAAGGATCATGCGGCTTTTCTGTCGGTTAAGGCCAGTAGATCTGGTGAGCTCAGCCGAAACTTCGCGTCCCGCTGTACTAACAGTGGCAGTAGAGGTCTGACGGTTTATCAGCGCGGGTCTTGCAAGGGTATACATTGACGCCGGGTAGGCTAGCTGCGTGGGCATGCTTATATCGGAATCGTGGGTCGTCAGGGTCGAGAAGATGCTGTCATATGACGTTGATCGTTTAAGTATGGGGAACGGGGAATACGGGATGTCCTCCTCGTCGCTATCATCATCAATGGCAGAAGACAATACAGGCTCAGGGGAATCTATTAAGAACTGTTTCGGCGCCTCACCCTCGTCTTGTTCAAAAATGGTGGTGGTGGTATTAAGCCCAGACTCCTGTGAAACAAATTTGCGCAGGACTTTCCGCGACTTGTTAAGATGAAACTGACTACCGCCTGGAGGCATCCCCGCTGGAAGCTGTGAGTCACTATCGCCATTGACGTGTAGGTGATGATGATGGTGATGCACTTCTTTGGTCCGGCTGATAGCATCGCATTCGTTTCGTAGCGCATTTATCTCGTCGCGTGCGGCCAGTAGCTGCTCGCGTAGATCAATTATAGTTGCCTGAAGATTTGAGTTCTCACTGACTAGACTATCTACCAGCTTTGTCGAATGTGCTTTAGGTAGAATAGCAGCAACATGGCTATCAGTCCTCGTAAAATCGGTACAATCGCTGTTATTATTCATAGTTTCGGTGGTGCGCTCCAACCGTTCGTATTGTGCGACCATAAGCTCCATCTCGCGCTCAAGGCGGTGTACGCGCCCTAACGCTGCCTTTTGCGCACGCTCAGCCGTGTCGCAGTCATTTTCAGCCCGCACGCGCGCAAGCTCCATCTCTTTAAGTGCCGTCTCCGCATCGGCATGCCGCCTCGCTGCGTGCTGCGCTGCCGCGGCCTGGGCGCTGTGACGTGCCAGCAGCACCTGGCCTAGTTCTGCCGCTGTGCGCAGCTGCGTTTCTAGTGTGGCGACAAGCGGCGCACATTGATCACAAGGAATCGACTCCTTGTTGCCAGCAGCAGCAGTACCCGCAATTCCAGGTGCCGCAAGTATGGCGTCGAGTTTGTGGGCTGCAATATAGGTGCTGAGCACGGTGTCCTCGGTGCCCAGCGTTGTCATTGTGTGTGAGTATCTGTGAGTATTGTATGTATACGTGTAGCGTTTGAAAAGTCAATATATATGAATGTAGGTCTCCTTCAGCAGCTGAGAAATGTATTCTTGAAAAGGAAGGCCCGAAAAGAAAGAGAGATGTTGTTGTTGTCCAAAAGGGCTTACTCTTTGGTGATGGGGGAGACAGGAGGCTAATTGTTGGAGTGGGTTCATTCTGAGCTCCGCATTAGGAAATGACAAACAAACACGCAAAGATCGCATCTGTCAAGTTTGGCAGCCAAAATGGCTGATTACGCGTAATCTTATCAGATCCCTTTTTTTGATGGCTCATTAGGGGGTAGAAAATGGCTTGATGGCATGACAGACTAAATGTCAAGTTATTCTCAACCTGTTAAGCAGATACTTCTACGGTTACAACTGTAGGGTACATGTTAATTGGTGTGCAAATTCTGGTTAGTAACTATGTGTAGGCAATGTCGCGCACTTGCAACAAGCTACCCCAGCTCATATAGGAACTGCCAAATGGTTATTAATTCTGGTTACATTTACATAAATTCTGAGTACACCTGGTGACCTACTCAATACCCTCTTTACTAAAAGACTCGTAGTGCTCGATCATCTCGCGCGTGATACCACGCTTGAGGCCGTTCAGGGCCGCCTCGAAATGACGATTTGCAACACCAGTAATTTCAAGGTCCTCATTCATGGCTTTGAGACCTGCCTCTTGACAGAGGGCCACAACCTCAGCACCAGAGCAGCCATCTGTGCGCTCGGCTAACTGCGTCAGATCAACATCATCGGCAAGGCTCATCTTACGAGCCTGGATCTCAAGAATCTTGAGCCGCGCGGCAACATTTGGCGGTGACACATAAACAAGTCGGTCAAGTCGGCCTGGTCTCATTAACGCAGGGTCAATAACCTCAGGTCTATTTGTAGCAGCAAGAATGGTGACGCCAACAAGCGCCTCAATACCATCCATCTCATTAAGAAGTGACGTCAGAACCCGGTCGCCGCCGGCCTCGCCTTCACCCCGGGTCGAACTTAGCGCGTCAATCTCATCAAAGAAAATGATACTAGGAGAAGCTGCCCGCGCTTTGCGGAAGATCTCGCGCACAGCCCGCTCAGACTCACCCACAAACTTGTTGAAAAGCTCAGGACCCTTGACAGCAAGGAAATTGAGTCCAGCTTCAGTGGCCAGCGCCTTAGCAGTAAGCGTCTTGGAACAACCCGGCGGGCCATAAAGGAGAATTCCCTTGGGCGGATGCACACCAAGGCGCTTAAAGGTATCCGGATGCGAAAGCGGCCATTCAATCGTTTCACGTAGTTTTTGCTTGACATCGTCTTGACCACCGATATCGGTCCAGAAGACCTTTGGCGTTTCAAGAAAGATCTCACGCATGGCCGATGGGCGAATATCGACAAGCGCTCGGTTAACGTCCCTAGTGGCTACTGCCAATTCGTTCTCAGGCGTACCAGCCGCAAGACCTCGCTGAATAGCAGCCATGACAGCATCACGGCAAAGTGCCGCCAAATCGGCACCGACGTAGCCGTGGGTCTTGCCAGCAAGATCAACAATATTCTCCTCTGTGAGCTCGTGTGGCATGTCGCGGAGCATGAGCCGCAGAATATCCAACCGTCCCTCGGCATCAGGGATGCCAATTTCAAGCTCCTGACCAAAGCGGCCGGGTCTGCGCAGCGCTGGGTCAATAGAATTAGGTCTGTTCGTGGCACCCACGACAACAACCTGGCCGCCAGCTCCCATGCCATCCATGAGTGTGAGAAGCGTTGATACTACACGCGATTCCGCCTCTCCGGACTCATCGCTATCACGTTTGGGCACAAGTGCATCAATCTCATCAACAAAAATAATCGCAGGCTGGTACTGGACGGCCTCAGCAAAGATTCCGCGCAAAGCGGATTCAGTCTCGCCCAGGTACTTGGAAACAATGGAAGGGCCATTGATGGTAAGTACATGCGCATTAGTCTCGGCAGCCACAGCTCGTAGCAACATTGTCTTACCAGTACCAGGAGGGCCATGAAGCAGGAAACCACGATCAGGTGCCATACCAAAGCGTTGGAAAAGAGAGGGCCGATGCAGTGGTAGCTCGATTTTGGATTTGAGTAAAGCAATCTGCTTAGCAAGGCCACCAATACCAGAGTATGATACCTGAGGTGGAAGATCTGCGTTAATCCGAGTACTAGAAGTAAGCTCAATACTAGTCTTCTTCTTGTCAAAAAAGAAGATGGGGGTTAGCAGGTTTGACCGCTCACGGTATGCATCGAGGCCATTATCAGCGATTGAAAGTTGCTTGAGGTCGGGTAGCCCTGCAGCATCAACAACAGTAAGCTCCTGCTCGCCCTCAGAAAACGAAAAACCAGGCATAACGATGCCTACATCATGCAAAGTCTTAGCTACGGCTTCTTTGAGCGCAGCGGCACCCTCACCCTCGCACACTTCCGCGGGCGCCGACACAACCACTTTGGCAGCGTACTCGGGATGCTTTGCATGCAGAGTCACATCAACACGATCACCCAACAGGAGGCCCATACCTCGTCGCAATCGGTCAGTTATAAGCACAATGTCAGTGGCCTGGTCAGCGGCTCCGGCGGCAGCAACAACGACGATACCGCGGCGATCGGCGCCAGCCTTGGCCAGATGCACAAAATCCCCTGAGGAAACACCAATAGCCTTGAGAGCATCAGCGGCCAAAAAAATCTTCATGGCGGATTTCGCTGCCTGAGGCGGCGCCGGCCGCACAATCAGCGGCTTGGGCGCCGGGGTCGCCTTGGCGCTACTGCTGGTAGATGCGCCAGTGCTAGAAGCACCACTACCGGCAGCCTTTTTTGGAGTCGGTGAATTGAGATTTGCCTTGGCTTTAGGAGGCATTGTATTTGTAACTGTCTATTAAAATGATTTAATTCTATCGTCCTAGACTTGAACAATTGCAAGTCTTGAGAGTCCGCTGCTTCCAACCGTTTCAAATCGGGTCAGGAAAGATTTTACCCACTCCCAACGGTCACATGACTGAAAAAGCGTTGTACATTTATATGAGATTAGTCATTATTATTAGCCGCACAAAATATTACTTTATGCAGAAAGACTTGATAATTGTTGCCATTTTGACCTTTTCGAGAAGCAGCTCGACTTTACACTATAATCTGTCACAAGTTACACCCCATTCAATGATGTAAATGAAATTTTCATTTCAAATGAAATAATTCTTTCTTATTTTGATTATTTTAAAAAAATAGCTATACTTAGCATGGCACGCCGGAAGGGATGTTTGTGCATTCGTTACTAGTGGTGCCACCGGTAACGTTGATGTTTTGCCAGTTCCAGTTGGTGCAAGTATCAGTACCACAGAGCAAGTAAATGTCAGTGCCAGAACTTTGAACTGTACCGTGGATATTCTTCAATGTAATGTCCGTAATAGAAACTCCATTGGTAGGGGTACCAGTGGGCCCGCCATTGAGATAGTCCTGTTGGATGTCAATTCCATATCGAGAAATGTTGGTGAGAGAAATGTTCTCATAAGTGATGCCCGAGATGAGCCCGGTGGCCTCAGAGACACTTTTGATGCGAACACCATTTTCCGAATTAACAATTTGAGAGTTTCGGATTAAAACATTGGTGACGTTATTGTTGGCACGACCACCAACTGAGCCAATTGAGAGGCCGTGGCCACCAGAGCAGTAGCCATTTTGAAAGATGATGTAATCACCCGAATTGACAGCCATGCAGTCATCTTGGTTGTAAACCTTAGCATTGTCAATAGTGATATAGGTACTAGAAGAAACACCAAACGCATCAGTGTTGTGACCACCATTGACCCGGTCACCGGCGCTATCGTCAATTAAAATGTTAGACAAGCTTAAATGATCAGACTGGATACTAAAAGTGTGGACGGGCGTATCAAAAATTTGGAGACCATCAATATGAGAGTTTTGCAATTGGTGAGCATAAAAGAGCTTGGGTTTGAGCTTGCCACCATTACCGCCCTGGCCATCCCACCAACGCTCGCCGCCACCACTAATCCTACCACCGGGAGCCTGCTTCACTATAATTGAATCACCAGAAACAGAGATCAAAGGACCTTTCCATTCCTTGTATCCAAACGATGTGGTTCCAGAGAAAATGACTGTAGTACCTTTGTTCAACCCGGTGAGATCAAGGGTCTCGCCGGCAGGAACTTCAATATTGTCAAGGATGATAACGGAACAGGAGTTTTTGCCTGAAATGGCTGAGTGGGCATCAGTAAAGGTGCAAACGGATTCAGAAGAGCAAACGTTTTTGTTAATGGGAGCGGCAGTGGCCATGCCAGCCATGGCTGCTAAAAGGGTGCACTTGGAGAGAATCATTGGTGTTAATAAGGGGTTTCTTTGTAATTTGGTTTTTTATTTGGGACAAAAATGAACAAGATTGAATCGACAAGTAGCTTATATATATTCTATATCTGTTACAGACATGTTGTAAATCCCATTATTTGAAGACTATCTGATGAAGTCAAAAGAAAATAATGGATGTTTTCGGCAATACAACTGGAATGAAATGTGGGGTATACTCTAAATTTTCTTAACTTTTTTTCAATTCCTGCGACTGGAAGAATTCTCTGAACTGAAAAAAAACTTATTGGGTTTTGAAAAGTTATAATTTACAAATGATGTTCTATATCTTTTACTTGTTTGGGACGTGATTGAATACTGAAAGTATACCCTGAATCTTTTTTTTTTTCGATCACGTCAAGTTTTCGTGGGGGGTTTCCTGGGGAAGATGTTTCTGCCCCAACTTTATGTCAACGGACGAAACCTCCCCAGATTTTTGCACGTTTTTAGCAAGTCATGACTACATTGCTGTTCAATTTCCAGCAATTAATTTGAAGCTATAGATACCTCTAGATGATTATGACATTTTCTGATCAATCGTCATAGATTTTTCAGCACAAAAATAATTACAATAGGGTTGACTGGTGAACCCCTCATGCTGAATAGGCTTTAAACTTCTTTATTAGCTTTGGGGGTACACACCCTTCACATAGTGCTGCACACCGCCTAAAAGCCAGTAAAACGGTTCACAATTATTGCGTTTTCAAAACTCATTTGTCGAGAACCCGCTACCTCTAAAAGAAAGAGAAAAATAAAGTTAATAGCTAATGCCAAGTTCATATTGGCGCAAATTAAAAGTTGTAGACTGGAAACCAAAAAAAGAAAAAAGAAAAGTCTACACCACCCTCGGACCTTTTTTACACGCTGCCAGCATAATCAGCATTTTGTGTCTTTACGTTGACCGATCCTTTTAAAACAGTAAGACACGTAGATGGTAAAAGAAAAACTTTTCTTTCCCCCTCACTTGAACTTCATTTAAAATCAATGATGCCGTGTCCTTGTTGTCAAGTTTTAATCAGCGACGTTAACTGTCACTGGAAAGTTATATTAATTTTGTGGAGTAACTAACTTATCTTTTTATTATTTCACATCAGATATTTGGTGGTTATTTAGGTATGATATATGCTAACTACATCCTGGGGAAAGATTAATATTATCCGAATATGAATCTAATTGTACCGCACCTTTACCCGTAGGTGCAAAAATTCGGAAATGTGTCATTAGCTACAAGGCCCCTCATGGAGACAATACAATGAACTAGTTTTCAAGTATTCCAGGGAACCCCCGAGCACATCTAGGTTGTGGGGTTGTTGCAGGTCCCAAGTCTGTACAATCTGGTTAATTCTAGAGGAATCGCTTATAAAACTAAGTTCACCAATCACTGCCTAGCTGTTTTTAAAGTTAAAGATGTTATTTAGAAATTTATAAAAGATTTTCGGGAAGAAGTTTCCAACAAAAACAAGCAAAATGGACAAATTGCTATGGACAAAATCATTACTTGTAAAAGACATCATGGTAGACTGATTTCTAAAACTCTTGGTCGGAGAATACCTAATGATGGAATCAAGCAAAAACATGGAAAGAGAAGCTTTTCAGAAAATAAATATAATTCATATATAGTCCGTCAGATGTATCACTACCTTGAAGGTTAACACAATGAAGCCATTTTCTACAAGCACAAGCGTACTCTTAACAAAATGCATTGGAATTTTATCTACAGATTCCTCAAAAAGATATGTCAATAATACTTGTTTTTCCAGTACTACTTTTTGTCGATAGCTTGGGCAAAAGATTTCAACATTTCAGCTGTCAAAGAAATATAATTCCAGTAGAGTAAGTATCTCAACATGATGGACAAATACTGAGTAGTGAGGTTGAATACTATTCCAAGCCATGTCCTACTGTTTCCAGATAGATCATAAACACTTATGATGCATATTGGCTTTTTTTGGTATGGAACAATGGCCGTCAGCCGCGACTCTATCAGCCTTATAACCACTCTCAATAAACGGCCAAATGGCAAAGTTACACTTTACATTTTTGGACTTATTCAAAGATTATATATTTGTCTAAGAATATATGAAAAAAAATATATATATATAAGAAAATTAGTAATTGGGTTTGACATTTTAGCAAGACTAGCAATTATCAATCATGTACACTCTCTCATGAGAAAAGACTTAGATTTAATTCATATAAATAACACAGGAACATGGATCTAAACAAGAAAAGTTATTTTTGTCTTGATATCAAATCGACATGGCTTTTAAATATTACATGTTTCAAGACAGTGTAATCATACATTCTCTTGACAAATGGGGGAAAAAAAGAATAAACTCAAACATATATAACAAGAATTAAGCCAACTAAAAAACAAATAAAATACAAAATGAAGTGTAACCAAATGGAACACCAAATATAAAAAAATTCTGGACAAAAAAATATTAATGGCACCAATGTAGATAGGAAATGAAAAGAGCGTGCGTTGTATGGTTAAGAATTAGACGCGGGGGAGCCCCAGGTGCTTGCCATGTTCGCGGTTTTGCTGGATTTTTATCGTTGGGATAGGCTCAGAAACGCTGTGCAGGGAGCCGCGCCGGGAGTGTGAGAGGGTGCCGTATTGGGAGGCAGATTCGTTCTCGATTTCCGACTCGTCAGCGGCACCAGAGTTGGAGTGAATCGATGACGTACGACGTGACATAAGAGGTCGCCGCTCGCCAACCCCGAGACTACTTTGGCGACGTACAATCTTGCGACGCTGGTGACCCAGGAACACACACAGGCCACACGATAAAACACTAAACACCAGCATAGCACCAACCACCACACCAAGCAATACTGCCACGGATGTTTTTAGCGTGGGATGGCCAGGGGTAACAATCCAGTCTGGCGAAAGATATCGATCAACATAGAGAATAGTTGTGATATTCACCTCATCTCTGATCGATGTATCGCCACGGCTGAGCACACGGATCTCATGGCTATCGCCCTCGACAACTGAGACTAGATATAGTCCAGAGCTTAGCTCTTTGGCGGTGAGGTGAATGCCCTTTTGTAGCGTTTCAACCGGAATGCCATCATCTAGAAATTTGGTGTCCGCTTTGTTTGGTATAATGTGTAGTTTAAGAAGCTTGTCAATATTTGGAGTATCGACAGTTACATTGTTAGAAATAAGCACTTGGTCGGACGGCGCTAGAATTGTGTAGCTGCTATCAGGGTCGAGTACATAGGACAGATTGCGGGCATAAAGCAAATCTTTGAACACGCGGGTGTCGACGGCGGTGAGAATATTTTCGGGATTAATGTCAATGTTTACAGGAATATGAATGTCAGAGACAGAGTGTATCACACCGTTAGAAGCCAAAACATTCGGAGTCTCGATTTTGTAAACTGCGTTGCCGACAGTGAGATTGAATCTCGATCGTTGATAATGTACCGAATTGGTTATATCGGAGGAAACTTTCACTTCAGTGCCATCGTAAAGAGTGGTATCAATAGGATGTGAGTCAGAATAAAATGGGACCTTGAAAATCAGTGATTCTAATACACCCTTGAGAGCAGTCCTGTTGGACGCCAAATACGTCTGCACAAGGCCAAGCTTTTCCCACGCCAGGGTGGTAGGAAGAAGTACGGTCCAGCCTGTTTTGCCGGGAAGATTCAGTAGTTCTAGGTCATTCATGTATTTTGCTGACAGCGACGACTGAAAGAGTGAGCCAGCGGAAAGGTCCATAGACGGAGGCATATCAAGGGACCCACGGATCGTGTATAGCGTGGTGTTGCCCACGACATAGGGTCCGCTCGTCACTTCATCCCGCCCATTCAAATAGAGTGATTTGGTTTTCTCGCTAGCTGTGACTTTGATACGCTGGTTGCCCCCTAGCTTCTTGTGACTCGACTTGGTTTCAAGCAGCAAGTTTGAATTCAGTGCCGTGTCGAAGTCAAGCGTATGCTGACCAAGCACAAAATGGTAAAGAATTGAATTTCTCGAGGATTCGTAGATATCATGCGCATCACCTATCGGCACAAACAACGTCTGAGGGTCCACTCCCTCGCCGCTTATGAGATCCAGAAGATTGCGAAACTTGAGCTCTTTCCAGAACCCGTGGGCATCAAGTCCCAGCACGTATTTTTCAGGTGTAAAATCAATGACATTTTGTCCCAAAAACCACTTGGGATAAAAGTGTAGCACGGCATCAAAAGCAAGACTGTCGGTATAAGCAGGTACAAATTCATTGTTGATTGTCAGGGTATCTGATAACGTTAAAGTAGTGTTGGCGACAGTAAGCACTTTTATGGCATCCGCGCCAATGCTGGTGGATGGCAGGAACTGTTGTACAATGGTATTTGCAAGTAGCTTCCTACGATCATCCTTTGCAAATTTTGTCAGTAGATAATTTATTTCAATATCGTTAAATGCTGTTCGAAATGCAGAGTCAGACGGAACCAGTACGGTATTAAGCTGCCCTGATATCAAATCTTTCCAGTAGCTGGCTTCGAGAGCAATGAGTTTCGCAAATAAGCTTGTATGCCGATTAGACTGTAGGACTTCGGAGGTAGGCCCAGGTATCACATTGAGGTCCCGTAGCACATGTATGACACCATTAGAGGCCTGAATGTTGGAGTGAATGATGGAAATATTGTGGTTGATTGCAGTGGATTCTAAAAGCACCGGCAGAGAGTAGCTGCCCTGATTTAGTAGGGAGTAACCGATGCGGCGGGTGTCGGGCTCACTATGCAGCTCGCCCTCAATAATATGATACTCCAGTAAGTTGCGATTGATTTCCTTACTGTCACCGACATCATGAAAGGCCGAGGTAACTGGCGCTAGTAATGTAACATTGTTTGCGTTTATCAGAAAATCTAGTAGATTGTGTTTTTCGAGATTCTGCAACAAAATTTCAAATTGGTCCGACTTCTGAAGCAGGTCAACAATCGAGAGTGCCAGAGCCGATCCAGCAAGCAGTAGCGCCGTGACAAGAGGCAGCAAGACCATGGGTGAGAGTTAACGATATCAAGAGGTGTCGGTGGTTGGTTCTTGATACGAAGAGAAGTAGTGGCCGTCTGAAACTGTCGTGGTTGGGACTAGATTAGCAATTAGACTTTGTTCTGACCACGACTAACCACTTTTCCATTTTATTTTTCACAAGGAAAAGACAACCTTGGTTAGGCTAGGGCCAACTACATCAACTATGGTTAGTACAATCCTAATAAATATATTAAGTAATATTTGACAAATATTATCTAATCATGACAAACGTTACTACAGGTGATTATTATTATGTGTAAATATTATGCTTGCGCCCGTGGGCGCATGGTACCAAGTGTAGGCCATAGCGCCCGGAGCAACAACTGCAGTAGGCGTCGCCAAAACGACGGTCTCTAGTGGCGACCGCTAGCCTCATACCCTGGCTTGCATTACTAACTGAAGCTTAGTGCTTGGCAGCCGTCTTCTTGTCTTCCTTTTTGTTTTTGCCGTCGAAGAAAGAGCCGACCAGCCACCAGGCGGTGATGACACCAAAGATGGACCATAAAGTGGTCTTGTCGTTTTCAGAAAGCTGCTCCAGCTTCACAGGCTCCTCTTGAGCGTGATATTCGTGCTCCTCAGTGGGGATCTCCTTGCTGGGACCGCCGGCCTTGGTGGTAGCTAAGACGTCAGCGTCGGCCATGGCGGAGACCTTACCCGTTTCAGTGACCTCGGAAACGAGGGGCTCGTCAAACTCAGCGGTTGGGCCAGAATTGTTAGCTGCCGTATCTTGGCGGCTACTGAGGTTGTAGCTGTCAGGAAGGATAGGGATCTTGATAGAGGGGCCGGCATCCGCAGGGACGTAGTTGGAAGGAGGAAGCTTGTAGAAGTCGATGGTGGAACTGTCTCCCTTGGCGCGTAATTGCACGGTGGTGGCAAAAGAGCGGCAGAGAGGTCTCAGAACAGTAACTCTTCTAGTAATTGACATGATTGTAAGCTGTGTGAATGTGTAAAGGGTGATAGTGGTTGACAATGGGGTGTAGTGGGAAGAAGCAATGAAATGAGTTAGAGCGAATTTCGGAAAAGAACTTTTCGAACTTTGAAAGTTTCGCTGGCAGTCTGGTTCAATTGGCTGGTTGCGGTCTTCTCAGAAGGGGCTCAATGGCACTGTCAGATGGAGTCTAGGAATTTGGCTGTGGTAGATGCAGTCGACTGCCTAATCGGGTTGGTGTGTGGGGATAAGGGATCATGCAAGCTTGCGGCTGAGGTAAGCAAGTACATTTATAGTTCAAGTCGTATGTTGCAAAGCAAGAGTAGGCCTATACTGAACCCATTAGAAATATCTGTAGTATTTTGATCTGGTAGTGAATGAAATGATACGGCTTGTGGTGTTGAAACTGTTGAACAAATAGAAATTCTAACACTCTTAACGCGTATAAGAGATTTCGATAGTTAATGATGCCAAACTCTTGATGGGAAAGTTTCTTGCACTTTGTTGAAAATGTTAAACTTACAATATCATTTGTCTATTGTGCAGTATAGTCATTTCTTGTTGAAAAAAATAGAGAAGTCGACAGGTGCTACTGTGCTGACTAGTGGGTGTCCCATACTGAAAAGGATATAACTCGACAATGTTCTAAGCCAAAATCAAGAATGGCAGCACAAGGATATTTAAAGCAAAGAGGAGAAAAGACTACAGAATATCAACGTTAAACCAAAATGTCAAAAGACAATGAAGCAATAAAAAGACTAATCTAAAAAAGTCTTGACTCTGTAATGATTTAACTCATGTAAATTGGGGCTCCCAGATACGCAGTTTAAATTTACAATAATCTGACATGAACCCGTGTAGTCGCCCATATCGATAATATGTGACATGTATTTTTTTTTTTTTTGAAAAAAAATCTGTTAATGCATTAGAGATTTTTACAAAAGTTCTCCTTTATCAGTATGATTTTTCAGATTTGGATGATGTAATTCCGTACTCAGCATCAGGCTGTAATAATAATAATGATGTGACTAAATTGCCACAATGAAAACGGAGGCTCAGCTGGGCTTTTTTTTTCAAGTGTTTTGCATACATGACAAATGGTCAATATTTCAATATCAACAGATTTCTAATACTTGTTTTGTTTCACTGACTGCGCAAAAACAGTTGTCAGTGGTTGCAAATTGATAGTACTACTATGATTAGCCAAACACAAGAGTAGAGTTGATAGCCACGGTAGTGTTAATATGGCAAATAAGTAACTATTTCTGGTTTGTGTAGGACTCCTTTTATCATGTCACTTATCCAAATTATTGTATCACTAAGCTCAAACCCCAGATGCTATAAGGGTTATCAATCTGGTGAGCATTGAAATTGACTTTGATCCGTGGCAAATCCTCTATAATTCAAAACAAAATAAAAATCAATTGCAAAGGAGTTTAATTTGAGCCAAAAAAAAAAAAAAAAAAAAAAAAAAAAAAAAAAAAAAAAAAAAAAAATAAATAAAAAAAT
>Ga0160505_100397_pt1 | contig 26106 bp, 12 predicted proteins | sample DIDeMG_FD_108225 | JGI IMG/M metagenome (GOLD analysis project Ga0160505, IMG submission 108225) | Enriched chicken feces microbial communities from UW Madison campus, WI, USA - DID2874_E49_Stillage MG | ecosystem: Host-associated > Birds > Digestive system > Large intestine > Fecal ... | reverse complement strand
CTTTGCCAGTCTCATAGAGACAAATGTTTTTGAAATTTCATGTCTTCTTTGTATATCGTTTTGTTTTGTAATTTTTATGTAACTATTTGATGTAAGGACAATAAACTGATTATCTATCTATCTCAAAACACCGATCAGACAAAGCCTTGCAAAAGCTGAAAAGCAGTTTGCATGTTGCTTCGCGTAATGAACGGCAATCAGATTATGACACACCAGGTGAAACCAGCCACTACTACTCTATTGTTAGCACATGGATACTTTCATGGAAAATTCGGCGCCATCGAACGTCTGAACTTATTACGCGCGCTGACACCGCTACTTTGCCAGTCTCATAAAGACAAATATTTTTGAAATTTCATGTCTTCTTTGTATGTCATTTTGTTTTGTAAATTTTATGTAACTATTTGATGTAAGGACAATAAACTGATTATCTATCTATCTATCCGATGTAAGGGCAATAAACAGATATTTACTTACTTTTCATTAACAGGCGATCCTACAGAAAAGCATTTTGTGTGATAATTACTCAAAATAGAAAACAAAAACATCATAATAGATCTCATCACATGACTACATCTCTACCTTTTTTTTTTTTTGAAATCAAAATCATTGCCAATTTCCAACCGCTTAAATCTAACAGACCTATCATAATGGCGCCTCCTACTCCGATTCTTTCGCGTGACGAGCTCCCTAAGTTCACACCTTACGACAGTGTTCGGTGTCCGCTAAAGCAGCTTACTCAGTATGAGTGCAGCGTGCGGGGGACCGAGATAATCTGCGTTCCGTTCAAACGGCTTTTCCGCGCGTGTGTTGGTAACAGATACCCGCACCACCAGACCCTAATAGAGGTTACCGATAACGATACAAACCTGCCCCTTCGTAAGGTGAGAGTGCGCGAAATTGGCGGAAACATAGGCCCCAATAATACCCATTAGCAGCAAAACAGCGCTGACGGAAACGACCGACCAGCCGACCAGCAATCAATAGAGGGAAAATAAACAACTACAACCAGATCATGCGATTTCGACCAGTTTAACCAGCTATATAAGCAGGACTGTTAGGTTATAAAGCAGCTGTTACTTTTTTTTTGAGATAATTCTTTTTGCATTTACTGGCCCGAACGTCACATTCGCTGCCAGGTTCTGGCCTAAGAGAGACGGTTTCTCTGACATTAGAATGAAATAATGAACCTCTCTATACTTTAATTTGCCATTTTGATGAACATCCTACTTTTTATAATTATTCTTCATACCTATCTGAGTCTAATACATTACATACGATTAGCAATAGAATATATGGTAACTGGATAAGATAACTAGAAACAAACCTGCTTATAGTCCTGCTGTCTAGAAAGCTGGATTAAACATATATGCAGCTTTTTCCTCCAATCAATAAGGCATCATAATACCCAAATAATTCTATTAATTAGCAGTGTTATTACTATTCCTTCAAATTTCTGTTCAATGATTTGAAAATGAGGATCCACAAGTCGCAATCTTTGTCAACCCAAATTTGAAATATTTTGCACATGCTTTCTTATTATTGCTGATATAGTCAGGGCTAATACTAGTTGGCATTTTAAAAGCTTAGACTTGTATAACTTTTATCTTCTAAAATGAGCAAGAAGGCTGACTTATGAAGACTTACCCTAGGTTCCAACAACCTCAATTCCAAGATTTTGACTGCCAGCCGTTAGAAGCTTAATTAGATATTTACAATTCTAAGAAAACTATTAACTGGTTTTTAATATCGATACCTTTAAAAAGAGTCGTCAGTGACGAAGACACCGAGGCATTCTAGTCAAAAGAATTATCATTAAACAATGGTTTTTTTTCAGGAACACAATAAAAATACACAAAATACATAATGCTAAACTAGTAGATACTTCATCAATAACAGGGACAGATTCCAACGACATAATTATGCACTTTCAGTTTCATGAACAGGTCCGCTGCGATACCGCAGGTTCTTGCTCATCTCATACTCTTCCTCGCCTTCTTCGACATGCACTTGCATTGGCTGCACTGAGGCTTGAGACGAGCCGACTGCATTTTCGCTGTCTTCAGTATCGCTATCTTCTGAGGATGGTGAAGGATTTCGCAGATTCTCAAGAATGAACTCTTCTGCTGTAGGCTGGTCAAGCAGTGACATATCTGGATCTGGAATAAACTTCGGAATGAAATAGCCTATCACAGCAAAAAAAAGCAACACGCCTGGAAAGCCAATACCACCTACAGATTGGTTGATGCCAAACTCCCCCGCAAAGCCTGCCAGCTCGAGAGCAACGAAGAGGTAAAGATACTTTTTGTGAACCTTTAGTAAAGGATTCAATTTTGACACATAGCGTTTGTCTGAAAAGATAAATTTGAGTTTTTCAGAGATACCGTTGTGGAGCAGCCCGCCAATTCCCATGATCCAAAAAAGTCCAGCAAGAACTGCTTGTGGGACAAGACCAAGAACAACAAGGAGTGGCCGAGTCATGGTACCCAAAATAAGTAGACCCTGAAAAGTATTGCTCAGGCGTTGTTCCACCACCGACTCAAAGTACGGCTCATACTGAATATCCTCATCCTCGTGCTCTTCCTGTGACTGGTTATTAAGAGTCATACTACTGGCAGAGCTCCTATTTACCTTCCGCTCGCCGACAACACATAAACTGATTGTGTGTAAAGGTGCTTGGGGGATGAGCCCGTTAGGTGCGGGGATACCCAAAATACCCGCAACACCTGTAGTGATACCTAGCAGCAAAAAGTCCCAATGGAACGACGCCGGCTTTTTCAATGGAAACTCAGACCCCTGGCAGATCAGGGACGATACGTTATGGTCAAAAAGAAATAAAATAGTGAGCAAGAGTGCAAACGGGATCGCCAGAAAAACATCACCAACAGAAATCTCCCAGAAATGAATGAACCAGCCGTGCTCACGGCCGGCTCCAGAGAACGTTGGTGCGAAAGACTTTGTAATTGGTAGTCGTTCAATGGGAGTTCCTGAGAGCCTGGGTCCGAAATGAACAAACCCAGTGAAAAATACAACACAGAGAGGTGTTCCGTAGTCTGCAACAAACTTGCGAATATGACTCGTACTGTACTTCCACTCAGTGCCGAAGCAAATGCATAGCACACCAAATACCATCGTCAGTAACGCCACCATACACGAATAGTAACCCATAATCAGGCCCTCTTCGACAGTACTACCGTAGTGAAACTGGTGCGTACAGATCTGAATGCCTTTCTGGATATAGATGAAGCAAATGAAAAAGCCGAAGATGTCGCACGAGTAGCGTGTCACATATCGCAAGCTATTAATCCACCCAAAGACGGCGATAATGATGTGGAAGACCATGGACCAGAGACAGATCCAGCACATGAAAGGAAAGTAATCAGTGTCATGAGGCTCGATAATCTCGTAAACTAAACTGTTAAAAATAGAGATTGGGCCTGTAACGCCGACAATGCAGAGCGGCTGTCCAGCAAACACGCCAAAAACGATACCACCCAAGGCCGAAGCAAGCAATACCTCGTTGACGCCGTAAGAATTGTTCGTTTTGTCAAACATGTCCTGTGCAAAAGCAATAGCTGGTAGAAGATTGCAAAAGTACATGTATATTGTCGCTGGAAGTACTCGGTAGTTGTAGCTATCGGTCCAGTCCGAGAGATAGTAGGGCGCGCGGCCCTTGAGGTCCTTATAGATCCCATGAAACGGGTATCCGAACGCTGATTTGAAAAAGCGTCCTAGCTTGTTTTTCCTTCGTCTACTTGTATCCGCCATTTTTCGCTTGGTTGAACAGTCTGGCAGTGTATAGGAAGAATAGAATAGTCATGAAAAGAAAGAAGGATAAATTCAAGGTCTCTGCAAGAATTTTTTTCCTTTAAATAAAATTCTTCCTTGAACAGCCAATACGTAAATTCTGCTTTTTTAATAAGCTTTGAGAAGTGGTAGCCGTGCCTATTACTATTTAGTGTTTACAACGTTCTCGCCCCCGGCTCTCCAAGGCAGCACCCACCCAGTGCACTCAGCATTCCAAATCATCAAATCACCAGCGCCGTTAAGACCACACCTACACCAAAAATGACTCCTGCTATCGCACCACCCTCGGAAAATGGTGACAATGGACCGCCATTTCTATCGGCACAGATTATTATTCCTACCATTGCATGTACTTCAACAATCCTCGGAGGATTTTTTTTCTACCGCGAGTTTCTGCGGCGGATTCCCACGTCGCCGCAATTACCAGACCGTTTCCTAAAGCGCCGAACGCTGCTTGGTTATGTTACATCTGTTGGTGACCCTGATAATTTCCGATTTTTTCATACTCCAGGTGGCCGACTTGCCGGCTGGGGCTGGCTGCGCCCGCTGCCCAAGATTAACCAAAGGGGACTCGGATCCCAGACCCTAAGCGTGCGCCTCAACGGCGTTGATGCACCAGAAATGGCTCACTTTGGCAAACCTGCGCAAGAGTTTTCCGATGAGGCGCTTGACTGGTTGCGTAAATACATTCTCGGCCGACGCGTTCGCATTCTCCCGCTTGCAAAGGATCAATATCAGCGCACCGTCTGCGAGGCCAAGATCTGGAAATGGACCGGTCGTAAAAATATCAGTGAGGAAATGCTACGGAACGGCTGGGCTACCATCTACGAGGCAAAATCTGGAGCACAGTTCAATGGACACAAAGCTAAGTTTTTGGGGTTGGAGGCTGAAGCGAAGAAGAAAAGAAAGGGTATTTTTCAGAAAGGCACCAAGAATTTTGAGTCACCTAGAGAATATAAACAAAAGCATAGCAATTAATTTTTTTTTAACAAGATTAGTATTATAATTAGACTATATATAAATAGAGATTGGCATGCCAATGATTAACATTACTAGCATCTTAAATTAACACCCCGGCGCTTTTCAGTCTCTCTAAACTCAAACATAGCCTGGATACCGACAAAAAGCGCACATGATGAAAATATCACGTAGCTGAGACCAGCGCTAGTTTTGAACATATCATGAATCATATCCTTCATGCCGTCAGCACCAACGCAAAATCCAATTAGGTTGGCTATCATCATCATCCAAACGTTGATAACACCACCTAGAGCACAAACATGTCGATACCACTTGTATTGACCAAACTTCTTCTCTGGCAGAACCAGACCTGCAACAACCTCGGGCATAATAAACAGCACTACCAGCCAACCCCACAAAAGCAAACGAAGCTGAATATCGTGCCAAATGGCAACAAAAGAAAAGACAACTAGTGAGTTAATGATTGGCCGCTTAGAGCCACCTAGAGGGATATAGATGTATCGGAGACTCCATTTGTTAAAACTCCTGTGCCAAGATCTCCAGAAAGATAATGCGGAGTAGTTGTTATTCACACATCTAATCATATTCTCAGGAGGGTCAATGCCATCTATCAGTGCCCAGAGTCTAAAGAGTCGCCATGGAATCAAAAGCTTGAGCCAAATGACATTGAGGTTGAATAATGCAATCATGCTAATTTGAAAAGGAGTATCATTTTCCCATGCCCTAGTCTGGGATATAGAGACGACGTACATGAAATGGAGAATGAACTCCATTGTCATAATGCAGAACAGGAACCTAAGAGCATAAACACTAATTTTTTTAAAAGTGATGGAAGGAAGAGTGTGTCGCGACTTTAAAAGATGTCAATACATGATTCAAAAAAGAAAAAATGAATGAAATCTAAAGGAATACTTACCTGACGCCAAAAGTCATTGTACGTTAACACAGGACCAGCGAGATATAAGGGCGAGTAAAGAACGTAGGTAATATACTTGAAAAAAGAGTACTCGTTGGCCTCCAAGGGAATCTCGATTCGCTGTTTTTCAGTCATAGCGCTTTCGGATGGCTTTTTTTTCTGTGTTAAGTCAGTTTGCCAAACCCTTCTAAGAATAATTATCGGGTACTCACGTCTTTATCGGACAGGTTCACAAGTTTATCGTCACGCGATTGAAAGTAATCAAAATTGAAACTAATCATGCGGATCATGGAGAAGTTGAAGTTAACATCCCACCTGGGCATCATTCCGCCATACTGATCTAAAAATCCAAGGGCCGGGAATATTGTCTTAAAGGGGTAGCCCTCGTAAAATTCGTTAAGAAACAAAAGACCAATGCCATAAACCCACGAGAGTATAATGGCAGTTTTTCCAGTGGTGTTTTTTGCAATGTAGTAATTGATTGAGAGTTGGATCAAGATTTTGAATAAGTTGACTCCATGCAGAACATAGAGAAACACAAAACTGAAGAAGAGATTGAAATGAGACCATGACACTTTAAACGACTTTGCAACTCTTCCAAGCAGAAAATGTCCGACGATAACTAATGCCAGTATCGGTAGATTGTTTCTAATGTTGGAATACTGCGAGTCAGAGTTATCCTAAATCGAAAGTTAGCACGTAAGGCTTGAATCAATATAACCGTAGTGAATACATACCACTTTCCGTCCAAATAGCCAGCCGTCAGACAGCCTGTTTGAGTACTTTTCGTAATTAATATTATCAGCTAAAAAAATAATAAAAAAATAAAAAGTAGTTAGTATTATTATAATTTGCTGATATTGCAATTATTAGTGCTTACAGCGACTAGCATCTATAGCACCCTTGCACATTAAGGGAACACAGATCGCGAAGATGAATCCATAGATGTAGAACTCTCTAGTTTTCCATCTCGCGGGCCCTGCTTTGGCTATGATCTGCTGTCTCTTTTTTTCGTCGGACGGCGGGTCTAGCCTCGTGTCCAGCACTGAGAGTGAGAACAGAGATAATAAATGAGAGAATCCCATAACTTGTATGCTTTTTTTTTTTTTTTTATAGAGTCGCGAAGGAGTAAACAAAGGAGAAGAAAACACGTTGATTTCATTCAATGCCATAAGGAGCACTAGGACCTGAGGGGAATTGGTCACATGACTAAAGTTAAAAGTTTCGTATCGACCACACAAATTTTTTATATTTCAGAACGACCCTTCACTCACGATATCAACCAGATCAACCCCAAGCATCTACAAAAAAATGTCCGATCGTCGTCCTAACCCCCCTGGCTGGGTTCCTCCCAAGGCCCCATACAACCCCTATGATCCGACAGATGTCAGACCCCCGGGCGGTTACCCATCTGAGTTCGATACGCCTGGTAAGGAGAGATCCTGGTCGATCCGCCCGAAGGAGCCCGAGAACTACAGAGTAGTCAAGGACCAACTCAAGAGACTGCAATACACCCCGAGACCTCTGAGTGACCTGTATCCTGGTCAGTACAAAGTTCTTCGTAGAGTTGAATCCGGTGCCTTTAACACCGGTGTCAAATACACGTCATTCATCCTCGGCACCGGAATCGTGGTTTTCGGTGTGTTCTTCTATCGTTGGAATGATGGTTACGAGAATGTTTTCTCCAGTACTTATAGATTCCAGTTGAGAATGAGGGACGCACTGTTTGGAAACCTATCGGAATCGCAGAAGGATGATCTGAAACCCAAACAGAGAGGTATGACCAGAAAGTCATCTGGTAACGACGAGGCCGCATTTATTGAGCCGTCAAGAGAGGACTCGCACAGTATGCAGAGGCCTCAGAGAATGCACTACATTGAGGCAGAAAGGATAAAGCAAGAAAGAGAGGAAGCAATTCTGCGGGCTGTGGATATTGCTGAGGCGGAACTTAGGGCTCAGAAAGCATCCGGCGTTGCAGTTGCTGCTGGTTCAGGCAGTGCCACTCCCAGTGCCACTAACAGTGTCACTGGACAGACTAGAAGCACCTGGAAGTTCTGGTAGCATGTGCACCAGATATTACAATAAACTACAGTTATTTAACTGATCGAACGCCCCTGTAAATATTGAAACTATTGTCTTATTTTATTTTTTATTATCCGTATTATTTCTTTTTTATTTTTATCTATTCATTAGTAGAAGTCATAGATTCACTTGTACGGTTCCCCGATGCAATATATTCAACCCGTTTATATCCCCTAACCCTTTAGTATTTAAGAAGTCCCTCATCTTATGTATATTTCTGTTTAAATTACTTGAATATCGACCGGATTCTTATATTTCTCTCCTGTTTATTACTTTTTATCTGGACGCACAACCTACAATAACACTTTCATAACAGCATCTTTGATGATAAATTTGCTACCTATTCTATAATGCAAGTCTCGGTATTACTAGTCGGTATATTTTTTTTCTCTATTATTCTATTCAAACTCAAAGTTCCATTCTCAGGTAAATTAACTGTGCTGGAATGGCCGGTGCTCGTCTTCTCGCTACTTCTGGTAGTGATAGAAACAATACTGTCCGTGATAACATCAATCCTACCTGGGTTTGTTATTCGCATATTCAGTATTCTGACGTCCCTAATATTTTCACTCGTCCCTTCTAGCGGGATTAACGTGATATTGGCTGATCCTAAGCTCGACGACATTGTCAACAACGTCAGCAAGGCGCCAGGTTTCGTAGAGATGTGCCAGTTTTTTGGTTACGAAGCTGAAGAGCATGTTGTCAAAACAAAGGATGGATATCTTTTGGGAATTCACCGAATAGGAGGGCCTAAGGGGTCAAACTGGCGCATGGATCCTCCTGAGGTCCCACGACCCGTGATATACTTGCATCACGGGCTCCTTATGAATAGTGAGATCTGGGTTTCCAATATTGACCCCTCAAAATGTCTCCCGTTTCTACTCGCTGACATGGGCTACGACGTTTGGCTTGGAAACAACAGGGGCAACAAATATTCACGAAAGCATGTCAGTCTTCATGCGTCGTCAAATCTATTTTGGAACTTTTCGATAGATGATTTTGCATTATACGACATTCCAGACACGATCGATTATATTTTGTACATTGTTGGATTGAAAACACTTGCCTATATTGGCTTCTCACAAGGTTCAGCACAAGCTCTCGCTAGTCTATCGATAAACCCAGAGCTAAACAATAAGATCAGCATTCTTATTGCCCTTGCGCCCGCCATCGCACCACCTGGGCTTCGGAACCATATTGTGGATAGTCTGATGCGTGCCTCGCCGTCACTCATGTATTTGTTTTTTGGTAGAAAAGCCATTCTAATGTCCACTGCATTTTGGCAAAACATCATGTACCCGCCACTCTTTGTTCGCACTATTGACGCATCACTTTCCTTTCTTTTCAACTGGAAGGGCAAGAACATTAGCTATGCGCAAAAACTGGCAGCATATCCCCATCTCTACTCTTATACCAGTGTGAAAAGTGTAGTCCACTGGTTTCAGATTATTCAAAACGGCCGCTTCCACATGTATGACGATGAATTTGAAAGCACTTTTAATAAAAACAAACGATTTTACAGGGTCGCTTCGTTTCCGACACAGAATATTATTACACCAGTGGTTTTGCTCTACGGCAAATCCGATTCGCTGGTGGATGTTGAAGTTTTACTTTCGGAACTGCCGAAAGACACGATCCACATTGGTGTTGATAATTATGAACACTTGGACATGCTTTGGGGTAACCATGTTAACACTGCGATTTTCCCCTACATTTTCACTACTTTAAGTGAGTGCTCCCCTATTGATAACAGCTCTGAGGTCAAATCAGTTCATGTTATTAATATTAATGATAACGAAGCAAGCAATGATAATGATACACACGACGAAACACATTCTGCCAACACTCTCGACACAAATGCTGAGGAGCAATCCGTATTCTCTGACAAGGATGATCTGAAATCTATTCATGAAGAAGAGCCATCGCCTACTCCTGAGAAGGAAAAGCTGCTGGAGAAGCCATCCTTAACCCATGAGGAGCTAGCACGTAGGCTGTCTAACTCCTTCTCTAGCATTGGCATTAATTTTGGAAGCAGCGCTCCAGTAGTCGAGGTTACCACTTCCCACCCTTAATAGTACTTGTAATTAATTGAATTTTTTTTCTGTCATGATAACCCATAAGACAATAGTGAAATCTACTCTAATTATATAAAAAAAATTATTTTAGAATCTGGGTCCTGGCAACATACTCAAGCGGAATCTCACCCTTCTCGTTACCAGGGGACAAGATGACACCATTAGTCGACTTGAAAAACTTGATACCATCCGCCAGTGCTTTTTCGTAATCAATGTAAATGTACACATCACTCGAGGCTCTCATACCACTAATCACACCTTCGTCGCCTAGTTTACCAGGCGCCATGTGGATATGATTTCTATTCATTTTGGACAAGGCATTCGACGCCTGTATCTTTTCCCAGGCACTGCGGCTAGTTCCATGAATAACATTCTCAGGAAAGTCCTCTGCCTTTAGCAGCGGGGTAAGCTCGACCTCCACTGTCGTCAACGAATGACCCTGGTTTGCACGAATAAACCAGTCCTCCAACACCGACGCGCTGGTAAACTCTGGCTGCTCTACACTGGGATCATCCGGCTTGTACGTGAGGGTAAATCTTTGTTTGCTATTTTCGCACACCACGCGCGCAATATCTTCGTTCTTAGCGTTACGAAACTTGTTATGCGATTTGAGAGCCTTTAAGCAAATGTAACCGTCAGCTCGCATGGGAACCTTTTCCTTAACGGCACCATGACGCAGAATGTAAGAAAGTGACTTTGAAAGCTTGACGTCGGGGCTGTCAGCAGGGCGTTTGGGACGGGAGGAGGATGGCGTTGATGACATTATTAGAGGAACTATTAGTCGTTGTATTTTAGGTAAACTAAAGTCAATATTGAATCGAGACTTGTATGAGGGTCAATAAAAAAATTCGAAGGGCTTTAGCGTTTGGGTAGTTCAAGTTCTGGAGGTTAAGTACTATAAACTTAATATCTGGAGCTATCCAATCCTTTTCACGTGACACAGTGCATTTCAAAAAAGAACTTGACAGGAACTCATTGCGATTTCAGCTATTTGAATGAACTTGAATCAGTTAATGGTTAGTATTAGAGTCTCTGGATTGTCGTTATGATTATCTGTCGTGAATCTTGTATGACTTTGTATGACTTTATAAATATTAATTTTTGTGATATCAAAATGTCAATCATAATGTTGTGAAATAAGTTCCATAAGATTCTGTTAAGCCCCCTTTTGATGAAGGCTGATTTGGTCTAGTAAAGGAGCATTCCAATTTCCTGTTTGTTTATAAAGAAAATCTCCTGGGGAATTTATTTTTACGATGGTTGATCTACAGAGCCGTTTTGCGAATATCGATTTGCAACATTCAAATTGGCTCCACTATGGCCTTAAGCCTTGCTCTTGTTCGATTTATATTTTTTAAACTTAGAAACTAAAATATATAACATAACACCTAAACCAAACAATAAAACTAAAGACTTAAACAAACACCTAACCCTTAAAAGGTTTTTTACTCCCACTTAACATTTTTTAATTCTTTTTTATCATCGCCGTCATCATCAACGTTAATACTTGGGATGTTTCGAACGAAAAGACAAAAATAAAAAATCACAGAACTAAGTGAAAAAAGAATTAACTACGCGATTTTTTTTTATTTTTTTTTATCTGTGACTTTTGACATTTATTTTTCAAAACTGTTCCAGTCGATTGGCAACAAGGCCTTTTAGCGACACAGTACTTGCATCTAGAATCCAAAGAGACAGAACACGCTACGTTTGAAATCACAATTCTTTTTTCTTGGCCCTTTTCCCATCCGAGCGGACTTCTAGACACGACGCGCCCGTTTTTAATATCGCCAGCACTCTCAATCATTGCCTATTTCTCGAGATTCGCATTTAAATAATTAAAACGAAAATGAGTGCACAGCAAAAACCTCATCCCATGGTCGCTGAAATGACAGCGCTCGCATCAGCTGCTGCAGCGGGCACCAGTAACGGCACCAGCCAGACCACCGATTCACAAAACCGGAGGTACATTCCTAGGCCGCAGACATACGAGCAGTTCCAGCTACTGCTGTTAGTGAGTATTTGATGTGAAGAATTAAAAACAGGCTTTTGTATCTTGTTCGCTAACAACATATAGAGGTGGAAAGCGCTGAAGAGTGTGGGCGCCAGAGCGGATACCAACGTAGAGTACAGAGCCATCATCGAGATGCTTGCGGAGCTGGGTAGAGATCAAAAGACTTATAATGCTCGTCGCGAAGAGCTAAAGTCAATCAAAACCAAGGGTAAGTTTTTGTCACTCGTTTTTTTTCTTTTCATTAGATCTCTGTTTTATTCGTCGACTAACTTGACTTTCAAGCTCCTAATATGGATACACTCAAGGCGCAGATTCAATCGTTCCAGCTTCTTTCACGCGGTCTGGATATCCCCGATACACTTCAACTTAAGCTTACCGAATCGCTTACCGAGTCGATAAAGAAGGCCCCTGTTAACAAAAGTGGCCCCCTGTTTGAACAGATCCCCATCAACTATGACGTTCTCAAAACACGCGAAGCACGAGCAAAAATCCCGCCAATAGGTGGAAAACAAAAATCGCAGTCAGTGACCGGTGTTTGCGAAAAGATCATTTCGAACCGAATAACAGCGAGAATGGCCGAGCTGGACCGTCTCCCGGCCAATTTAGGAACCCTCAACGCACACGACGTGGAACTCGACCCAGCGTACAAAATTTCAACCAACGAAGATGAATTAAAAATGAAAGCAGTATTAGAGCTCAAGGCCTTAACACTGTTGACGAAGCAGAAAATGCTAAGACAGCATGTTGTTTTTAACATGGCTGGTTCGTCAGATCCCTTGGCAGAGAGTATGAACTTGCGGTTTTCCAACCGACGAATCCGCCTTCACAATACTCATGAGTACAGTTTGACTGAGCAACTACAATCCGAGCAAAAGTCGCAAGTTGAAACCGAGGCCCATAAAAGACATCTGGATAATATAAATGCGATTGTCGAGCACGCCAGCCACGTTTTGTTAGAAGAACAGAATAGACGTACCAAGCGTCTTGGATTTGGCAAATCTATTCTTAATGCCCACGCCAATATTGAGAAAGACGAACAGAAGCGAGCGGAGCGGACGGCCAAACAACGTCTTCAGGCACTCCGTGCCAATGATGAGGAAGCATACATTAAACTGCTTGATCAGACTAAGGATACTAGAATTACTCATCTGCTGCGTCAAACAAATTCGTTCTTAGATTCGCTTGCTCAGGCTGTCAAAGTTCAGCAGGCCGATGTTAGTATTCCCGAAGACGAGGTGACGGAAGAAACCGACAAGGAGAAGATCGACTACTACCAGGTAGCCCACAGGGTTAAGGAGGAGATCAAAGCTCAGCCTTCTATTCTAGTTGGTGGTACTCTTAAAGAATACCAACTCAAAGGTTTACAGTGGATGGTTTCACTTTATAACAACAAGCTCAACGGTATTTTGGCAGACGAAATGGGTCTTGGTAAGACAATTCAGTCAATTTCGCTTATTACCTATCTGATTGAAACCAAACGTCAGCCAGGTCCTTATCTAGTCATTGTCCCTCTTTCTACTATGACAAACTGGAACCTTGAATTTGAGAAATGGGCTCCATCAGTGAAGAAGATCGTGTACAAAGGTCCGCCACCTGTCCGAAGAGCACAACAAAACCAAATTAAATCTGGAGACTTTCAAGTTCTGCTAACAACTTTTGAGTACATTATCAAGGATAGACCTATTTTGGGAAAGATCAAATGGGTTCATATGATTATTGATGAGGGTCATCGTATGAAGAACACACAATCAAAGCTTTCATACACTCTCACTACCTACTACACATCCCAATATAGACTGATTTTGACTGGTACACCGTTACAGAACAATTTGCCCGAACTTTGGGCATTACTGAATTTCGTGTTACCCAAGATTTTTAACTCAGTCAAAACGTTTGATGAATGGTTTAATACTCCATTTGCTAACACTGGTGGTCAAGATAAAATTGAGTTGACAGAAGAAGAAAGTCTTCTTATTATCCGCCGTCTCCACAAAGTTTTGCGCCCTTTCCTCCTAAGACGTTTGAAGAAGGATGTTGAAAAAGATCTACCTGACAAGGTCGAGAAGGTCATCAAGTGCAAAATGTCCGCTTTGCAGCTGAAGCTTTACCAGCAGATGCTTAAACACAACGTTCTATTTGTCGGTGAGTCTACAAAATCTGGTTTGCGTGGTCTTAACAACAGAATTATGCAACTGCGCAAGATTTGTAACCACCCGTTTGTGTTTGAGGAGGTTGAGTCGCTGATCAACCCTAGTAAAGTTACAAACGATAATCTGTGGCGTGTGGCTGGTAAATTTGAACTACTTGACAGGATACTTCCGAAGTTTAAGAAAACGGGCCATCGTGTACTGATGTTTTTTCAGATGACCCAAATTATGGATATCATGGAGGACTTTCTACGGTTACGCGGTCTACAATACCTTCGTCTTGATGGTAGTACCAAGGCTGATGATAGATCTCATCTGCTTAAGCTATTCAATGCTCCCGACTCGCCGTATTTTGCGTTCCTACTGAGTACTCGTGCTGGTGGTCTCGGTCTCAATCTTCAAACTGCAGATACCGTTATTATTTACGATACTGACTGGAACCCGCATCAAGATCTCCAAGCGCAGGATCGTGCTCATAGAATTGGTCAAACCAAGGAGGTGCGTATTTTGCGCTTGATTACTGAGGATTCCGTTGAGGAAGCAATTCTTAGCAGAGCACATGCCAAGCTGGAGATTGACGGAAAAGTCATTCAAGCAGGCAAGTTTGACAATAAATCTACAGCAGAGGAGCAGGAAGCGTTTTTACGGTCGTTGCTTGAGGCTGAAGAGGCTAAGCGCAACCAGGTTGAAGAAGATGACGAGATGGACGATGATGAACTTAACGAGATTCTGGCGCGCAACGAAAATGAGACCGAGATTTTCCATCAGATGGATGTTGAACGTGCCAAGAACAGTCCCTATGGTAAAGATAAAAAGAGTGGAAAAGACCGACTGATGGCTGAATGGGAACTTCCCGCCGACTACAAGCGCGATATTCAAAAAGAGCTTGAGACTGTTGAAGAAGAGGTTTTGGGTAGAGGTGCTCGTGATAGGAAAAAAGTTTTCTATGACGACGGCCTTACAGAGCTGCAATGGCTGGAAGCAGTTGATAAAGACGCCGATACTCTTGAGGAAGCCATATCTAAAAAGCGCGAAAAGCTGGAGAAAGGCCGTTTGACTAAGGACCAGGATGAGATTCAAGAAGAAGAGCCCCTGCAAGTAGAGACGGCCCAAGTTGAGGAAAATCGCAAGCGCAAACGCACAGCTTCTGCGACTCCCATAGCTGAGTCTACCTCTGCTAAACCTGAGAGCCCTGATACTGAACCTGATAATCCTCCGGCCACCAAACGTGCTGCCTCTAACAAAGAAATAAACAATGTTCACGCGACTCAGAAACAGCAGCTAAAGTCCATGATTTCCAATTTGCTTGACAGAATGAATGAAAGCACTGACGAAAATGGCCGCAACAGGGCAGATCTCTTTATCACCCTTCCTGATCGCCGTCTTTATCCTGATTATTACCAGCTGATCAAGAAACCCGTGGCTCTTGATACAATCCGGCGCAAACTTGAAAAGGGAGTATATCGATCTTTTGATACTGCACACAGGGACGCATTACAGCTATGTGAAAACGCATTCACATACAACCAGGCAGGCTCGCAGGTCTACGAAGACGCAGAAGCACTAAAAGCAATTGTGGAAGATTGGTATGCAAGTGTTTCTGCTAATACTGCTGTTTCCACCACTAATGCTAGCGATGCTTCTTCTAACAATGTAGACAAGAAAGAAGACAGCGCTGGTCTCAACAGCAGTGAAAAGACTGAAAAGAAAGTACCGAGACTTAAGATTGTCCTCAAAAAAATGTGAATAAACCCGTAATAATACCTACTGGCGTCTATCCATATATGTAAATGTATATATATAACATAAATATATTTAAATCACAGTTGATTGTTTGTTTATTCATTCGATATAGGGCCATAATGTAGTTTGTTGCTAGCGATCCTAATCTGGGCTTTATACCTTAATTATGATATTGGGAGATCCAAACGGCGTGGGAGTTCAAACTGTCGGGAAAAAAAAAAGAAAAAAAAAATTTCTTTAGAGATCGATTCAATATCTATTACAGACCACCTTTCCAACACTATTTTTCATATCTCTCAAACACTCCGAGCTTCATCAATGTCAAACCGCACACTATCGAGATACCACGAGCAGGAGCTGCTGGATCTTTTTATTAATACTTTTGAAACTGATCCCGAGGTACTAAACCCCATCATCCAGGGGGTGAAAGCCGCGTTGTATGACCGTGACTACCCGACTGCCTTTGGTACTCTCCAGAACCTTGAGGCCTACGTTGCACGCTGGACGCCATCACGCGCACTCGCATATGCACACCTTTTTTCAAACTTGGTTGAATCGGCTCTTTATGCGCCTAATAACAGCAACGCTGATAACGACAAAACGAAACGCATTCTCTCGATTGGCGGCGGCGCTGGTGCCGAAATTGTGGGCTTTGGTGCCATTGCACTGCTCAACCACCGAGGTGGCAAGGACCGCAAGCTGCATGTCACAGCTGTTGATGTTGCTGAATGGGACCCCGTGGTGGCCAAGATCTCAAACTACATGAACCAAAACTGGGCCGGCAATAGTGATGACAAGAGCAACGATGCTAGCCTGAGCCTCGAAGAACAATTAACGAATCTTTCGTTGATCGACACTGACGAGATCAAAGTCGATTTCATCAATCATGATATCTTAACGCTGCCTCGGGACCGACTTGATTTCAGTAAGCTTGATCTGATAACATCAATGTTCACTACAAATGAGCTTTTTACGGCATCGCGCGCTGGCACCGTGAATTTTCTGCAGTCTCTTACAGAGTGTCGCAAGGGTACGTTACTTTTATTTGTTGAGAGTGCCGGTTCTTACTCTGAAGTCACGGTCGGGACCAAGAAATTTCCCGTGCACTTCCTGATTCACCATGTGCTATCAGGTAACAACAACTGGGAGCTTTTATCCTCTACTGACTCGGAATGGTACCGACTGCCTGAGGACCTTTCATACCCAATGCAGCTAGAAAACATGCGCTACTTCTACAGACTCTATAGACGAACATAAAAATCATTTAGAACATTTGCAACATTCATATGGAAAATTAAAAAGGAAAAAAAATTCCATAAGAAATTTACAATAAGTTCACAGTGGAATGAAACCAAGTTCAGTGATAAATAAAATAAATTCAAGAGTCATTAAGGGGAGGAGGATCATTAAAAAACAAGATTAAATTTTAACAAAAGGGTTCTATTTGGAAGATAGAGTAATAATTTACTCCTCATCCTCCTCAGCCTCATCATCAGAAAGAGAGAGGTTGAAGAATCTGAGCTCGTAGACGTTGCGGGAAGAAGCAACGACACGGATCCAGTCTCTGAGGGAGTTCTTCTTAAGGAACTTCTTGGTCAAGTACTTGGCGTACTTACCAGAGAACTTGGTAAGAGAGACAATGGTGATCTTGTCACCGTCACGGGAGACAGTGACGAGGTCACCAAGAGAACCAGTGCGGCCCTCGACCTTGATGTGCTCAACGAGGAACTTCTCGAGGGCGGCAACATCAACAATCTCGTTCTCGGCGTTGGCAACAACGCTGATGACGAACTTCTTAGCAACCTTTTGCTGCTTCTTGGAGGACTTCTGGAAAAAGAGGAAAAACTACGTTAGCAACTGCCTACCGCTAGACTAACAGAACAAATGTTCAAGAGCAGCAAAGCGTGCTGTCGGACGACTTAACATACAACAGGGGCCATTTTTAATGATATTGATTGATGTCGACTGGAACCGGTGATAGTTATGGAGAGAAGAAAGGGAAAGAGGGACTATTTTACTTTGATTTATTTTAATGCCTAGACTGTGAAAAAAAAATGCAAAAGATTCAGACTGGGAGTTGTGTACGCAGTAGATTTGGGACCGGACTGTTTCTTTCCAAAAGGAGTTATCAATTAATGATGTACGGCTGAGTAGCTAGGGCTTTTAGGGTTTGTTAGGGCTAGGATATGTACGGCTGTTGTTGATTCGATTCCAGATGTTGTCATTCTTTTTTTTTTTTTTTTGCGTTTTTTATGTTCAAGTACTAAATTCTAAATCATTTGTTGACGCCTTCTCAAAAGAGATTAACCTAACCTCAATGATCAGGCAAGCTGGACCTACTGAGCGCTTACTTTTGACAACGCGCCTTTTTTTTAATTTTTATTGTTGAGAAAAAGTGCACTTCTGGCTTTTAGGAACTAACGTTCTCATCCCTTTCTTTTACTTACTGTCGGAGGATTCACAATCTTTTGATTATAATTCTGTCTGTTACTGTTCCGTTGAGTTATTTCACCTTTGATTTTGGCTTGAAGCTTTTTCTGTATTGCCAAGGTCTTTATTTTCTTCCAGATACACATTTTGTTATATCAATTAAAAAGAAATAATCAAGCTTGGCGATTACCGAATGTCCAACATGCTCTAAACCCTCTTCAGAGCATATTAATTTCCCTCCTTCCCGATCCAAGTTTCTTCAAAGTTAAATATAACGATAGTCCAACCAAATCACAACTCTCAATTACAGTATGAGCGATAATAAAACGAATCCAACATCTAATGACGACGACGATGAGTTGTTGGAGTTTGATATGGGTGATTATACCCCAACACCTCCTCAAAAGATTATAAATAAGACTACGACCCAGGTGCCAATTGCAAAGCCAGAGCCACCCGTATCCAATTCCTCTGCACAAGAAACTGTTGGCGTGGTTGCCATTAATGAGACTCTCGAACCTAAAACAAAAGCTGGTGGAGTTGAGATCACCGATAATGATACTCTTACTGAAAAGGCAGTTCCCCAATCACCACCATCTTATCAAGCAAAACCGGCTCAACAACATCAGCTCTATTCACCGCGAACAGAACATCTTGCGAGATTACAAAAAAAGGAGGAGGAATCTAAAAAAACTGACAAATCCAAGCACAGCATATTCAATTTTGGTCACAAGAGCTCTAAGTCCAAAGAATCAAACAAACCAGAAAAAGAGCATATACGAGGTCTCTCTGTTAGCTCCTATTCGATGGACAACTCTGCAGTCGACACGGAGCTGCAGACGGTCATGGAGGAGCCCCCCGCTTACGCCAGCGACGAGGAGGATTGGCAAAAAATGCCTACTGTTGCCAGTTATGAAGTGTACGATCGCAAAGGAGAAAAAGTTGTTGTAAAAGCAGCAGATCTTCAAGCTGAATTTGATGCCTCCCATCATGACGACCAGCTGGCTGGATCAAAATACGGATACACCAGAGTCACTCTTGATGATGATGCAAAAAGTGTTACTTCAATGGATGAGAACACCGACTATTTGTTTGACGATGATGAGTTCAACCGGACACCACTGGCTCAACTTAAAGCAACTAAAAACATGCTAACAGAAGGTCAAAGGATTGCATATGTTGGTCTCTGTAAACTTGCTCTCATTGAAATAGCAACTAACCTAGCACAAATTCACGGTTCCCGAAGAATTGCCAAACAACTTAGCAATGCGCAGAAGGAACTAGGGAAATGGGCTTCTTCTGTTATGAGCCGGCTTTATTCGCACATGGACATTTCCAAAGAAGGTAGATATAATTTTGCTGAGCTACTTGGTACTTCTTGATCTAACAAAAATCTGCTTTTAGAACAATCGATGATTGAACAATTGTCGGCGCATGGTGTCATCCCCAGTGACTTGTCGCCCTCGCTAATGAAATTTGCCAAAGTAAAGAATCCTTTGGCTAATGATGACACGAAATCCACCATCACCAACGAATCGACGATCTCACTGCAACCCAGTTCCAACCGAAATTCACACGAATCGCTTCATGTAGAAAATCCCGAAAAGTTCCATAACCAAGAAACTGTTGATATCGATATCCGCTGGACGTTACTATGTGATTTGTTCCTGGTTCTCATTTCAGACTCAGTCTATGATGCAAGGTCGCGAACACTATTGGAGTGTTTCGGCAACTGCCTGGAAGTCAGTAAACTGGAAATTATAAAGTTTGAAGAGAAAGTCACAAATGCATTAGAAATAGAAGAGGCTTCTGAACAGACTTGGAAGGAAACGGATATTATGGAGAGCCGGCGGAAGAAGGCTTTACGGAAAAAGTACATGTACGTTGGTATGGCTACTATTGGCGGTGGCTTGGTTTTGGGTTTGTCAGCTGGATTACTGGCCCCTGTTATCGGTGCCGGCCTGGCGGCAGGATTCACAACGATCGGCATTACTGGTACTTCTGGATTTTTGGCCGGTGCTGGCGGTGCAGCAATTGTCACAACAGCAGGCACTGCTATGGGTGCAAAGATTGGTTCCTCTGGTATGGCGAACCGTATGGACCATGTCAAAACATTTGAGTTTCGCCCACTTCACAATCACAAGCGTGTCAATCTTATTATTACTGTTTCCGGTTGGATGCTGGGTAAAGAGGATGATGTCAGACTCCCGTTCTCAACTGTTGATCCAATCATGGGTGATCTCTACTCCTTGTATTGGGAACCAGAAATGTTGCGCTCTATGGGTCAGACTATTAATATTTTGGCAACCGAAGTGTTAACACAGAGTATCCAGCAGGTGCTGGGTGCTACAATTCTTATGGCTCTGATGTCCTCTATTCAATTGCCAATGGCACTTTCCAAGCTGAGTTACCTACTAGATAATCCCTGGAATGTGTCTCTGGATCGAGCCTGGGCGTCGGGTCTAATTTTGGCCGATACCCTTATGAAGAGAAATCTGGGTGTTAGACCTATTACTCTTGTAGGCTTCTCACTTGGAGCAAGAGTTATTTATTCTTGTTTGGTTGAGTTGTCTAAGAGGAATGCCTATGGCCTTGTTCAAGACGTGTTTATTTTTGGCGCTCCTGTTGTTGTCAAATCTGATCAATTTGCTTTGGCCCGATCTGTTGTTCATGGCCGATTCGTTAATGGTTACTCTAAGAAGGACTGGATTTTAGGTTACCTGTTTAGAGCTACCAGTGGTGGTCTCGGTCGTGTCGCTGGTCTGGCACCCGTGGCAAACATATATGGTGTGGAGAATTTTGATTGCACTGATTTCGTCGACGGACACATGGGATATCGTAAGGCAATGCCTACTTTGTTAAGCCAGCTTGGCTGGGAGGTTCTCAGCGAGGAGTTTGCTGAAATAGAAGATCCTGATCCCGAACAGCATCGTGAGAGACAGCGCCAACTGATTGAGGAATTTGATCTTGCCAGAAAGCAGATGGAGGAAGAGGCAAAGAAGGAAAAGAAAAAAAAATCATTCTTTGGCTGGAAGAAGAAAGAAAAGAACTGGTGGGAAATGTACGACAAAGAGCTTGAGTCTACCCACAAGACAGACGGGACCGCGCCGTCTGCTAGCTCTGGCAGTCCTGCGCCATCATCTAGCAGTACTACAAACGCGGATGGTATCTTATTTGACGTTGATGCTATCAAGAACGAGCTTGTTGATATTGTTAGGAATGACAAGGTGCCCAAGGGGCAGTTCGAGGAGTATGTACCAACGCAAGTTGCCAACCAGCCACAGAAAAGCAAATCTGATTCCATCGAAATGTCTTTTGATCCATTTGAAGATGATGAGACGGAACGGAGAGGCGGTACTGTTGCACCCAACCAGCCAGCAGATCGCCGAGACTCTACTGAGTCTAGACGCAGCGACTCTTCGTCTGCAGTCAAGGCTCCTCAACCACTAATGTCTACCCGCCGTGGCCGGCCCGCTGTGAACCCAGCCCTACTGTCCAGTGGCAGTACGCCTGCTCTTGTTTCGTCGCGCGAGCCCCGCCGCACCATCTCTTCCTCTAGTGCCATAAACTTGTCTTCCAATACTCTCCAGCCGGCAAGTCCCCCTACCATGCGACAGGTCTCTATGCCACTCTCGATGCCTTCGAGCCATCACAGCCTCCCAACCTCGCCGGGATCGACCACAAGCTTGCCAGCTACCAAGTCGCTTCCCAGCCCTTCCAATCGACTTTCTTTTACCCATGATCGTCCTTCTCAGTCCTCATCCTCCATGCAGAACGTTGGCACCAAAACTATCGGTGACTACAACACTCACGGCTTAAACGAGACTACCCAGATGACAGCAACGTCGAGCAATCCAGCAACAGCCAGAAAGGATACAAAGCCAGCTGGTTCGGGTTTCACGACCACGTCGTCAGACGGCGTCTCCATGATCTTTGAGGACGACTTTTAGATATTTTATAGAATAGCGTCATATTCATATCACAAACCCAACTCATGTTATTAATGTCAAATAATTTTCATTTCAATTATTTTAATTCTCATTATCCAAAAATATTTTTTTAAATCGATAAACCTGAACCCCAAGTTGTTAGAAGGCCGTTACAGGTCAAGTCAACAACCTTGATAAATCCCAAAATGACAATAACATAGTATATTAACAAACGGACAGCAATAATTTCCATGTACAAGCAAAGATTACAAGATCATATCATGGTTGCTGCTGGTTCTTACTGCTCTTACTATTATTTGTGGGCAACATAAGTTTGCATGCTGAATACACGATAAGCTCAAAACTTACTTTTGGTCTCTGGTATTACAGATATGACAAAAAAACAAAAAAATAACAAAACAATTTGGGTATTGTAAAAGTTTCCATGGAGATCAAAATCTCTAAAATAATAGTATTTTTAATAACATAATTTCTTCAATATCTCATTTAGAACAGATAGACAGTTTAATATCTTTACATCAAATAGGTACAAACACAAATATAAAACAAATAACATGCAAAGAGGACATGAATTTCAGGAAATTAATGTCTCTTTTAATAAATTGATTTTTTTCCCTCCATATCTAAAAACTATATTTTGAATTAGTGTCACGACACGCCTTCCTGACAGGTCATGCATTGTGCTACCTTCATGCTATCACGGGAATCTCGTCTCAAAATTCCGATTTCCCTTTCGCAAACGCCACACAGATCTGTTGGTCTGAGAATGCTACAAACTTCTGCCTTCCTATAAAACTAGGATTTCTGATCAACGAATATAAAAGTACTTGAATCTTCTTAAAAGCAGAGGAAGGCGAAGAGCCAAAAAATAACGAGGATCACCCCTTACACCAACCAACTCTCCTATTACAACTTTCTCTACATCTCAACGCTTTAAGTCATACAACTGGATCACCCTCAACTTCTACATTCTCATTTCTGTGAGTTGTGATTTCTGAAACCGACTTAAAGCCCAACTAGACTGACACGTTGATATAAGTAAAATAAACTCAGATTTCTAGTACTTTCCATCTCGTACTTGGGGACCCAAGTCTAGCAATCACGGATCTGCAATCTAGTTCGTGACAAGTATTTTCTTTAACACGGTACCTTTTAACGAGGTCCTAATGTAGTTCTCAGATTTAGTTTTGGTAGTGGGGCGCTCATTTGGGAGGGGCCCCAAGATGGATTTCACCATAAATTGCCAAGTTGGTTTCTACTCATGGCCTCGGCATGGGAGGGCCTCGACAACTCCTAAATAAAGCCTGGGGAAATGAACTCGAATAATGCAATTACTTTTTCAGAAACTAAAAAAATTAAATAAATAAACAAAAAAATTAACGCCCAAAATATAACAATAGAACAAACAAACCAAGATAATTCTTGTCATAGTGGTATCCCACAAGTGCAGCGCCCCTTATACAAGCCTGCACAGGAAAACTGGGGACTAATAGAGCTATACAAAATTTTGTAGCTAATGATAATAAAGACCTTTTCAAAAATAAACCGGTTTAAATGGTAATGCCGTAAATGTCACGGTGAGCCCAAAACCGCAGACAGGTGAGATGACCAGGGCCCGATTTTTCCTCCCAGCGCATGCGGCGCGGCAAAAGGTAGACGGAAGGTTGCTCATCACGCGTGAGCCCGCACACCACGCATGTGGACGCCGGCGGAGACAGGGTAATTGGCGTTGTGGTTGGTGTAGGCGTAGTAGCATCGACGCCCACGGGCACGCGCGTGAGCTCGACCGGCCGCAGCCCCGCGGTGCGCAGCCGTGGCACGATCTCGGCCGTCCATATCCGCACAAACTCACGTGCGGCGCGCTCACACTCAGGATCGTGGTGCGTAGGGGCTGTCATGCCGCCGCCGCTAGTGGGTTGCTTGCCGGGCCCATCTCGGCGCAGTCGGCGGTAACGGCCCTCAAGCACCATGACACCCACCTGGATGGTCGCCAAGTACCCATCCAGGAATTTCTTGGTAGCAATATTGGCGAGCACGCGTTTTTTAAGCGCGTAGGGGAGCGGCACTAGCTTTTGGAACAGCTGGTCCACGAAATGAAGCACTGTGTCATTGAAAAGTGTGATTAGCTCGGTTGAATTCGGTATGTTGTCAAACGGGCTTGGTACATTATCTCCGCTAGTGCTATCATCATGGTGTTCCTCTGCTAGTGGTGCAGGTGGCATTGCAGAAGAGAGGTTCGTGGGAGATGCGTCTGCTAATTTTGAGGGAATGGAACTGGTAGTGGAATCGATCAAGCGTTCATGGGTGGCATTATCATGTGTGCTTGACGCTGACAACTGCAGCTTGGGATTGTGCGATGAGATAGTGTCAGTGGTAGAGTCCTTCTGGATTGTGTGCACGGGGTCACTGGCGAGAGGAGCGGCATCATGAGCGATATTTGGCGAGATGGAATTACTGTCGGACGTGAATGGTGATATAGGAGAAAAAGATGCAGAAAGGGATACCGGGACTGGGAGTGACCCACTAGCTGAGCTTGCGTGGGGGTGCGATCCTGTCAACGGGGATCCTGAGTTGCTACTGCTGTCTACAAAGTCGCCAAAGTCGTCGTCGTCGTTGTTGGTAGGCACCGACGTGGCAGTTGCGGTTGCCGTAATGCTTGTGTTTTCATGTTGGGCGATAGAGAAGTTGATGTTGCTGCTGTTGTTACTGCTAAAGCTCGTCGATGCTGCACCGGCATGTGAATCTATTGGTGCCATGTTTGCTACTCCTGAGATAGGGGGACTGGAAGTGGTGGTCCCGGTCGCGAAGAGTCCGATAAGGAGATCGGAGTTTTTAACTCCTGATGATGACCCTGAACTAGCCTTAGAACTTGCTCTGGCAGCATTTGATGTCGGCGCGCCTGCAGCGCTATTCTCAAAAAAGGATAAATCCTTGTCAGAAAGACCAGCCATATTTCGTGAATACAGATGTATGCAAAAAAAAAAAAGAGTCTGATAAAAGGATGGAGATAAAAGATTTTATATATAGATGCACATAAAAGGGAGTAAGATCGGACCGGGATGGGAAATATTTCAAAGCGATATTTCACCGTTTTTTTCACTTTTGGGATTTAAAGTTGCTAGAACCTCCCATAGAACAAGATGCGATATAGTGGAGGGGTACCTTTTGGGTAAGTGTCAAAAGTGCTCAAAAAGCGCGTTCTTGTCTTATTTCTCAGGTTTTTTATATTTTTATTTATTTATTTTAAAAATTTAAAAATTTAAATTTTTTTTAATCAACGCAGGTCAGCAGTAATAACATTGCTAGATATAAGATAATGAACCTTGAAATCCGTCTACACTGACTCTTTTTCTATTTTTTTCTATGAAAGAAAATCTTTTTTCGGACAAGCATTTGTATATATATATAGACTATCTTATAGCACTGGACAGTTTACTGGCAGGCATATTGCAAATATCAGATCCATCTGAGCTTTGCCAAGACGGATGAAATTGGTTTCTAGTCGCTGATCAAATCCAAAAAAAAAAAAGAAAAATTATTCAAACGGTTGGCGGATAATTTCAACGCCCAGTAGCGGCCTATTCGATTAAATGCGCAGCTGACCATTATGCTGACGGAAGCAAGATTATGTACCTTCAATGTTTGTATCGACCGACAGTGAGTCTTGCACATTGTTGACCTTTGATAAAACAAATAAGGAAAAATTTTCTAGTTGATAATAAATCAGTAATATATCGGACAACGGGATTTATTGATATATATACAAAATCCAAAATTTGGCATCAATAGTACTCCATATTTGGTTGTTTGTAAATCTTCACAATCTGATTTTTTTCTTTTTTTTTTTTTTTTTTTTTTTTTTTTTTTTTATTTTTAAATTATTCTTATTTGTTTTTTTTTTAATTATTTTTTTTTTTAAAAATTTATTGTTTTTTCATTTTTTTATTTTTTTTTTTTTTTT
>Ga0160505_100396_pt1 | contig 26211 bp, 17 predicted proteins | sample DIDeMG_FD_108225 | JGI IMG/M metagenome (GOLD analysis project Ga0160505, IMG submission 108225) | Enriched chicken feces microbial communities from UW Madison campus, WI, USA - DID2874_E49_Stillage MG | ecosystem: Host-associated > Birds > Digestive system > Large intestine > Fecal ... | reverse complement strand
TTGTTTGTTTTTGATTTTTTTTTTTTTTTTTTTTTTTTTTTTTTTTTAACCATATTTTAGTTTATATTTGGATTGGTTTCCTGTCCAGTACAATCCTCTAAGTACTTCCTTCTTAAGAATGACACAACCTTCATCGTATCAAGAGAAGTTCTCAGAAACAAATGCCTATGACAATGAGGTAGAGCAGCTGAGATGGCAGGACTTCAAGGATTCGTTTAAGCGAGTATCTGTTGACGAAAATGATAGTGAGCTCAGCTCCTTGGATGACATTGAGAGAGCCAATTTGTTAACGTCCAAGTCTCCCCTCCAAAGAAAATTGAAGTCGAGAAACATCGCCATGATTGCCATTGGTTCATCCATCGGAAGTGCCTTGTTTGTTGGCTCTGGCTCGGCCTTGAGTACCGGTGGTCCAGCCGGTATCTTAATTGCATGGTCCATCACCGGTTTTGCTATTTTCACCACCATGCAAAGTTTGGGAGAGCTTTCCGTTGCTTTCCCTGTCAGTGGAGGCTTCAACCTCTATGCCAGTCGTTTCATTGACCCTTCGGTGGGATTTTCTGTAGCATGGAACTACTTCATCCAGTTCTTGGTGTTGCTTCCCCTTGAACTTGTCAGTAGCTCCATCACCATGCAATTCTGGAACAGTAGCATCAACCCAGACATCTGGGTATTGATTTTCTACGTGGTGGTGTGTTCCATCAACATGTTCGGTGTGCGTGCCTACGGAGAGGCCGAGTTTGTCTTCTCTGTTATCAAAGTGGTTGCTGTGGTGGGTTTCATCATTGTCAGCATTGTGTTGGTTTCTGGTGGTGGCCCTTCGGGAGATCACCATGGTGCCGAGTACTGGCACAACCCAGGTGCCTTTGCCAACGGTTTCAAGGGTGTCGTGTCTGTGTTTGTTACTGCAGCTTTTGCTTACGCTGGTGTTGAACTCTGTGGTCTTGCTGCTGCCGAGTCTGAAAACCCTCGTAAGGCGTTGCCTAGAGCTATTAAACAGGTGTTTTGGAGAATCTTGATGTTCTACTTGGTTTCGTTAACCTTAATCTGCTTCTTGGTTCCTTACAACTCCGAGAGATTACTCGGTGCCTCATCTGTGGACGTCACGGCATCTCCATTTGTCATTGCTATTGAACTGGGAGGTATTAAGGGCCTTCCACATGTGATGAATGCCGTAATCTTGGTTTCTGTCATTTCTGTTGCTTCCACATCCGTGTACGCTTCTTCCAGAACGTTGACATCTTTGGCCGAACAGGGTTTGGCTCCAAAGATCTGTGCTTATGTGGACAGAGCAGGTAGACCATTGGTAGCAATTTTGATCTCCAACGTGTTCGCTTTGTTGGCATTCATTGCTGCCAGTGGTAAGGAAAGTGAAGTGTTCACATGGCTTTTGTCAATTTCTGCTTTGAGTTCCATTGCTCTGTGGATCAGCATCAATTGGGCACACATTAGATTCAGAAGAGGCTTGAAGGCACAGGGTAGAAGCACCAACGAGTTGACGTTTGTTGCCCAGACTGGTGTTATTGGCTCTTACATCGGAGGTTTCATCTTCATACTCGTGTTGATTGCCCAGTTCTGGATCGCCTTGTACCCTATCGGAAGCGAGCCAAGTGCTTATGGATTCTTCCTGTCTTACTTGGGAGGTGTCATTTTAGTGGTGTTTTACTTGGGCCACAAGGTCTGGAAAAAGAATTGGATCTTCCAGATTCCTGCTAAGGACCTTGATCTTGACTCTGGCCGCAGGGAAACCGATCTTGAGCTTTTGAGAGAGCAGATACGTCATGAGAAGGCCGTCATGGGTGCAAGACCATGGTACATCAGATTCTACCACCTTTGGTGTTAATTCTTGCATGATTGCAAGAATAAAAATATTAACATATGCATATCATATAGACCTTTCATTTCATTGAGCATTGAGAATTTTTAAAAGTTATAGAGAATTTGCAAACTGTAGAAAATTTAGAAAGTTCAGAAATTTAACTCGTTTGTCTTTATAGTCGCACATCATGGTTCTCGTATATTGCTGGTACTACATCTTCGCACTAGATATCATACTTGTATATAACATTTCTTCGACCAGTTTTTACCCCATACTTTCATGTCTCGAAAATCTCCAACAGTCCCGAGAAGCTCGGGCTTGGGTGGGGTTCTCAAGTCTTTAACCAAATCGCTTAAACCCGCCTCGGGGAATGTCCCCGTGGTCATCAACCCGAAAGTGGTGGGTGGTGGTAAAGACATGCAAAGACTACTTCTACTGTTACAACATGGCACTCTACCTTCACGAGCGTCGGCTGCCCAAGAAGTGACCGAGCAATTAGAAAAATATGCAATCTCTTCAATCCCTGAGGTGTGGTACTTGGCTCGAGATCTCTGCGATTACAAGTTACAATCTTCGATACGCAGAGTGGTGCTCAAACTCATGATCCAGTGTATTAAGCAAGACGAGGATGCTGTGAGCAACAAGCTCATGTTTTTCCGTGACATTGTATTGTATTGCAAAGTCAGCGACCACCTGCTAGATCCGGAATTCGATCTTTTCTTGAAGGCTCTTCGCAGCTTGACAAACGATGGCAGAGAGATCCATGATTTGTATATTTATGAGCTGGATGATAGCTGGGGAGTGTTCGTGATTCGATGCTTAACTGCCGCATCTAGGCATGCCAAAGATTATTCAGGTATTGAATCGACGAATGATCGGAACTTCTACAACTTGATCAAACTCCTCGACTACTTGACTAATTGCTTAAAATTCAACTCCAGTCTCATGGAAGAACACATGTTGGATTCATTGTTGTCACTTTGCTTGAGGATTACTTCACAGACTAATAATTCCGAGATTCTCATCCATTGCATTGAATTCATTAAGGCATGTATAAACTACGGATATATACCGACTCATCTTATGGAGAAAACCGTCGAGTTTCTTTGCTGGTCAAGTACCATGTCCGAAAATTTAGATGACCTTTCATGGGCAGCACTTAGAACGTTGTGCTTGGAGTACCCATCGCCAGTCGTCAATGCAATCTGCTCAGTACTTCATGACCCTTCCTTGCAACAGGGACTGTCACGCCATGCATCTGTACTTGAAGAAAAGCAGATTCACGAGAATTTTAATTCTCCGCTAGCTTCTGCTATCGGTGCTATTGCAATGTTGGAAAGGGTTTTCGTGTGCATTCGATCCGACAAACAATGCCAGGAATATTTTGGAGACGATTTACTAGAAGCATTACAACGATGTCTCGATTTGAATCATCCAATTGTCAATAGTGGATTTCTACGTATGTTTGACAAATTATTTGACTCCCAAAATTATGAGAATTACGACGTGAAGGATACTCTGTTCTCCGTCCTCTTCCCATTTCTGTTTTGGTACTCATCGTCCACATCAATGTTTCAGATTTTATCTGCAATGAAACTTAGTTCTGACCAAGATGCTAGCTACTGGACGTCAATTTGCCTGTCGTTGTTCAAGCATTACAAGAATTTTGAGCTCGTGGCTCCAAAAGAGCGTTTGGTTCTGATATTCATGAAACATCCGCGTAGTATCTCACAGGATATTATTGATTTTATCTTGTTGTTTTACAAAGAGGATCAGTCCTGTTCTGTTTTAGATACACTTTGGAAAGCGAACTGTCGAAAGTTGCTCAATAGCTTTTACTATGGTAGTGCAAGTGATGCTTCAATTTTGGTTCGCAAGGAATGCCTCAGAACCATTAAAAGTGGTTTCGAGGTGTCAATGTCGTTATCTGATGACTATAATGTGAGTAAGGAGATTATTTTGGAAATCATTCTGAAATCAGTCACAGAGAGCGACCAAGAGATGGTCGATTTCATTATGGAGGAGTTTATTTTCCATTTCTTGAAGGCCTCCTCCATCGTCTTCACGAGAGCTATTTTGACCACAATAACTCCATTTTTTCATGTCAAACAAAAGAAAGAGAGAATCAAAAGTATTGTTTCTCTCGGTTCGTTTGGCTCCGGGTCGCAATTGCCAAGGTTGGCGGGCTCTATTCATAGTACCTCCGACTCCTCCGAAGTAGTTCCGGTTGCAAATGCTGAATATCTTAATGCATTGGCAAAGGCGCTCTCCAAGGCAGCGGTAACTGTTTACTCAAAGGATGCGGCAAAAGCCAACGAAATTTACCAATTTATTATCGAGATGGTTCAATTCTGCTTGAAGCTGGAACATAATCAGACAGTTTTGATTCTATTGAGACTTTTAGTAAGGTTGAGATCTACATCAGAAGGCTTTATTTATTTTGTGGATCCAAAAGATGTTGAAGGTCTAGCCACCACTTTCAAGAGGAATAAGCTAGATAAGACTTTTGAGGGTAAAGATGCATGGTGGAGCTACCCAGAACAATTGGACTATATTCCCTCTGAGAATTTTAACCAAGCCAATCGAGGGTGGCATGTTTTCAATCTGGAAGATTCTAAATTGTCAGTCGGTGCTATTACTAGCCTTGATATTTCTTCATGGTTCGATATTGTTGTGACCATCCTCGAAGACTATTACCATTGGGAACTCTACACTTACACTTGGACCCACTTCTGCTCACAACTTTCGAACATGAGATTATTCGAAGGACAAACCACTCATATACGGCGCTACCAAAAGCTCTTATGTGATCAGCTTACATTGAATTTGCCTAGGCTATTGCTGATTTCCAAGACGTTACCCATTACGAAGGCAGATATGCAAGTAGCATATATTCGGAATATTTCATCTCTCATTGGATACCACGAACTGTTCAGAAAGAACGAGGAAGATCAAATTGTTAGCTCTCTACTCTTCGCCCTTGACTCATGGGAGAGGACAGCAATTCCTTGTATTCACATGTTGACTGTTTGCTGTTACGAAATTCCAATATCATTGAAGAAATATCTCACTGCAATTTTGACAAGATTGCAAACCGGAGTAACCAGTGCATTCGCCAGCTCTCCTTCGTTGGAGTTTCTTATGTCACTTATCCAGGTGCCAAGTTTGACTTCCAATTTCACTATGGATGAGTTCAAGCGTGTCTTTGCCATTGCATTCAAATACATTCAATATGCTTCAGATGTTAAGTTTCGAAGGACAGCCAATTCGAACGAACAACAGTCATTGCTTTTAGGGCATGGTGTGGATGCAGAGGTTGATCGCCAAGCGTCAACCCAAGCCACTGAAATCACTCCTATTGTGAATGAGTATCTATTAGCTGTGTCTTACTTGGTCATCTCAAAGTGGTTTTTGAAAATTAATGTGACAGATCGTCGCCAGGTCAGTGGATTTTTAATTAAGAACATCGTCTTGAGTAGCACCAACGATGGAAAGGCTTTGGATGATCGTGCAATTGCATTTCTTGACTTGGTGGCTAGATTCACGTTTTGTGATATTCCACTTCAAATCACTGCCGTTGCCAAGCAAACAGTTCAGTCACCTCATTCGATGTTGAACAGATGGATTATAGGGCACTCAATTGTTTCAATCGAAACAGATACCATCACTGGACATTCCATCGTTAGTCTCCGTCGGCCTACCGGAACATCAATTTTCCAGGTGACGTTGGACCCAGCGATGTTGCCCACAGCTTTCTCTACTAGCGATTTGCAACCAAAGGTAATGAGCAGTTATTTCCTTCTTCAGCTTCTCCTGCCATTGAATGAAAATAACAAATCCAAGCCCATAGCGTTGTTCGATGACACTGCAGTGGAGAGAGCCATAAGCACATTTGATAGAATTCCTGTCGTTTCACACCATAAGGCTGGAATACTTTATATTGGACCGAACCAAAAGACCGAAGTTGAAATCTTGGGCAATACCGTTGGATCCCCGGCGTACCATAAGTTTCTAGACGGGATTGGCGAACTAGTGAGGCTAAATGACAACCTCTCTTATGCTGGTGGCCTTGATAAAGAAAGTGGGACCGATGGAGAATTTGCCTATGTGTGGAGCGACCAGCTCACCCAATTGGTGTACCATACCACAACCCTCATGCCCAATACAGTAAATGACAGACTTTACGCTATGAAGAAAAGGCATATTGGAAATAATCATATCAATGTGTTTTTCGACGAGTCAGGACTTCTGTTCAACTTCAATGTTATCAAGTCACAGTTCAACTTCATCAACATTGTCATTTGCCCACATTCTGTCAAAGTCACACCCGAAAGATCGCAGCCCGCTGATTTTTATAAGGTCAGAACATACAGAAGAAGCGGAGTTCCTGGTATTTTCTCATCTACACACTTTAAGTTGATTTCTCTTGACCAGCTTCTGGACTATATCCGCACAATGGTTCTAATGGCTGATAGGTTTGCCCACGTATGGCATTACACTATTGATGGAAACTACACTGGCAATTGGGCACTTCGAGTCAAGCACATATCTACACTCAAGCAAAAGACGTTGGAGTCTCACCGCAATCTCCAGGCTGAGCAAGAAAGGCAAGAGATAAGCAAGCCGACTGGCGCAGGAGAAGCAAGTGGAGCATACATGACGCAGTCATTCTTGCAACAATTACAAGCACCCAGTGCAGCTCCAACAGCCGTTTCAATGGGCACGTCCAAGTATGATTACACCTCACCAACAGAAAACGAACTTTACTCGCTTTTGGAATTCAATTCCTTCGCATAAAATTAGAATGTTGACATGAGTGCTTGAGCACTTAATTGGCTTGGACAAAAGGCTGAGTAATGCGAAAAAAAAAACGTTTTGACCGATAAGCACCGTGCGGAATCTATAAGGTAACGATAACGTGTTCACAAGCAAAACGCCAAAGCCGAAGTTTCGCTGGCCACCAGATTCCTTTACATCGTCATGATAATCGGTGTTTGTGGTTGCTTACTAATTTTGGTGGAATATATCCATGGCGCAATTTTGGGCTGGATTCTCTCTATGCTCATTGCACTGTGTGGCGCTGGCAGGACTGCATAAATCGCGAGCTTTCACCGAAACGGATTTAACATACGGACCCGACATTCATATCAAATCAATGGATGAGGGTGGGTAATAGACCGCTGAATCCACGGGCACCTAATGTTGCCACCGCGGCTCTCCCTATCATGTAAAGTGTGATTGTTACTTTCTACCCCAATGAGGTCATTGAGGTCATTTTTGAAGTTGCGGGCCTGTATAAAGGTGTTTTTTTTTCTTTTTTTCTTGCGACTTCCTGCCAATAGTTTGTCTTTTAGCAGCCAAATGTCGGACATTGCATTATTACCACAGCGGAGCATTGTGTTTCTTTCCGTGCTTTATTAGTGCTCAAATTTCTCTGGCAGAATTCTTCCCTGCTCTCTCACCATGTCTCTTGATTCCCACCAATTAGCTGCTACCGCCCTTCACTCGGTGAACTCGACTTTGGAAAACGAAAGTGAGGCGGTTCAAAACCTTGCTCTTCAGTATCAGGAGGATTCCGAATCACAATCTGAGTTGATCAATGCGCTCCGGATCTTCTATGAAACCAATGCTAGAGGCGGCAAGATTGTAGCCTGTGGCATTGGAAAGTCATACAAGATAGCTACAAAGACGGTGGCCACGTTCAAGTCGCTTTCTATTGGCTCTGACATTCTCCATCCATCGGAGGCCTTGCACGGAGACCTTGGGCTTCTTAACGACAGGGACTGTCTTTTGTTCTTCACCGCCAGCGGAAACACACCCGAGCTTCTTCAGTTACTTCCCCATATTTCACTGCAGATCCCTATCGTGCTTCTCACGTGCAACAAGGTCTCACAACTTTCTGTCCAGAACCAGGTCAGATGTTTGCTTTATGCTGATTTGCCTGAACACTTGAAAGAAACAAATGTGCACGGTATCCCAGCACCAACTATCTCCACAACGTTGTCGCTTGCGTTGGCAGATGCTGTTGCGTTGGCTTTGGCAGAAATGATCACGTCTGACCATTTGAAGCGGAAGAAGATGTTCTCCATGAAACATCCTGGAGGCTCAATCGGCTCAGACTTGAGCCACTTGAACGACAATTACTTGCGTATGGAGCTTCTGACTAGTGGTAAGGGCGAGCTTACAGATGCTAGCCATGATAGCTACTCGTCGCTTTTGTCTTTGAGTCAGTTACGCACTAGCTTATGCACTATGAATGGCAGGGCCAATTCCAATGGGTCGTCACTTCTGAATTCCGATAGTGAAGAGCTGCAGCACTCGAAACCCGACGCCAGGTTGTCAAGTAAGCTTCGAAGCGCTAAACCTGATCAGGTCCATTCGGTCGAAAAGGAGACTTTGACCAATTGGGATGAGTTGGATTTGCTAAGGGCCATCTCTTCTTACGATTACGTTTCCTTCAGACATGCAAAGAAGACATTTGCCGCAGAAAGCTTGAAGATTCGCTCTTGGTATAAACTGGGAAACTATGGTTCATGTGACAATATTGGGGAACTCGTTTCTGAGCAGTTCCACTTAGTTGATCTCCAGTAAGCAAGCTACAGATCACAAATTCACTTAAATAACATCGGGTCAAAACGATTTGACAAGAATATTTCAAGGACAACCAAAAGGACTTTTCTTATTACTCTAGGAAAGGCAAGATGTGCAGGCAACATCTTTAATAAAGCTTGAATGGCACAATTAGTGAGAGTTTATAGAAGGAATATCTTGTGATAAAAAAGGTCATGAATAATCAATTGAACAAATATATACAACAAAAACTGAAAACTTTCCGCATTGACGTTCACCGACTTTTTGGCTCTGGAGTTCCGTTGACAACATGCAACGGGCTTTTTACAGGATATGGAGCAGGAAGGCTCACTTATGTACATAATTTCTCATCATGGCCATTTAAACACGATCGGCTTCAACCAATGCAGTTTCCGCAACGACAATCATCTTCTCAACGGAAGCCAAATGCTTCCCATAGTTATTTTTCATCGAGAGTTGCTTTAAGTATTGTCTTAACTTAACAACCAAACTCTTCTTTTCTGAACTTTTAGCATCGAATCCTTCGACCAACTTTTGAATCACATAGTTAGCATATTGGTCCTTCATCATCAATGCCAATGGAGAATCATCGTCAACAGTCTCCTTCTCCAAATCTTCATTCTCAAGCATCACTTCATGTAAGATCCGTCTTCTCTGCTCAGTACTTCCGTACTTGATACACTTCTCAATAACATTCGAGGCAAACTTGTGCTTTGAGAAGTTAACCACAGATCCAAGAGCAACTTTAAGAACCTCTTCCCTATCTTCAGGGTTTCCGCGCTCCAAAATGTGCTGGATAACATAGTTACCATATTGGTCCTGAATCAAGTAGAAGATGAATCTATTCAATTCACCCATAATCTCTTTTTGGTCTTCAATGTCGGAATATTCCAAGAGACGCTGAATCACACGACAGCCATATGGGTGAGTAGACAAATGGTAGATGTGGTTTCTCAAACTGTCCAAGATGAATCTAATGTTCTCAAACGGAATTCTTTCGATAGACTTTTGGATCACATGGTTTCCATTCTGATCCTTTGCTGAAACTAAGATATGGTCTCTCAACTCATCAACCACTTGAAGCTGTCCTTCTAATGGGAGGGACTCCAATGCACGCTGAACAACCCTGCATCCGTACATTTGCAAGGACAAGTCGTAGATGTTCGTCTTCATGCACTCAAGAAGTACCTCCTTTTGAGTGGTGGAGCCGTGTTCGAAAAACTTCTGGATCACGTAATTTCCGAAAACATCGGTCATCAATTCGTACGAAATGTCGCGAATCTCGTTGAAGACAACCTCCTTCTCTTCATCTGACGCAGAGGGCAACCTCTGCTGGATGAAACGAGAGCCATGCTGGTCTTTAGTAAACTCAACCACATGACCGTAAATATCCTTCAAGTAGTACTCCTTACCCTTTGAATTGGAGCGAATTTCTTCGAGTAATGGAGATCTGTAAATGTGGTGCCCCCCTTTTCCTCCTCCGTTACCTCTTCCAGCCTTGGACTTCTTACCCTGTCCAGAATTAGGTGGAATGGATTGATTAACAGAACGATTTCCGGCAGGAGGAGGCATCATAGATGCATCAAAAGCCACGGGTGGTATTGGCACGGCTACACCATGTGAATCCTCGGGAATGTCTGTTTGTGGAACGGGTGGTGAAGTAGGAGTAGCACCCTGAGGATAGACTCCATAAGGATTGAACGGATGGAACATGAAACCTCCAGAAGCAGGATGCATCTGTCTGTTCATTAGTCCAATACCAGGGAGCCCTCCTGTTTTCTGGGGCAGTTTCAGGCCCGCCGTTTGAGAGTCCAGAGCACTGGATTCTCCAGTTTCAACAGTCTCGGCCAATGCTTCACCCTCAGGATTCATATTGGCCTCCGCTTGCCCTGGGTAGCCCATGAATCCATACATTCCTCCATCCATAAACGGTGGATTTCCCATCATGAAAGGAGGAGGACTGATGGGAGGCATAACCGGCTGCTGGCGAGCATATGGGTTGGGAGGAACGGGGCTTCCAGAGAATGGAAATGCCGGGTTCTCGAGAAAGTAGCTGAAAGTCTGGTTCGGCGTAAAGGATGCAGCAGTGGCCGGGTTCCAGAAACCATGGGGATGGCCGTGAGCAGGAGCAGAAACGTCTGCAGCACCTTGATGGCCTGAATTCGAATTCAAATCGGACGAGATAGACAATGCTGCACTTGCCTGGATGGGAGAATTACTGTTGTAGTTGTCGATCTTCTCGCTGATCGATTGGTGTCTAGAGTTTCTAGGAGCAGGCATGTTCAAGTTCTCGTTCATTGAGCCGTGTGGGGACACATTAAAAGGCTTCATACCCTGGTCATTGTTGAAACTCGAGCGACGTGTATTGCCGTCCAAGGACAATGTGCCCAACGTGTTGGACAACTCGATATCTCTTGTCGCATCTGCAACAGAGGAAAACTTGTGGAGAAAGCTGTCCTGTGGCGGGTGCCTGCTGGTGATTCCGCCACTGATGGATGCTGTACCAAGCTGGAATGGAGGGGTCTTCGAGGGAACCATTCCTGGAGCATGAGGACCACCCGTACTGGCAGCATATGACACCTGAGCCAAACTGGCTTTGAAGTCAAAGAGATTAGATTCGATCTCGCCACTATCATGGAAAGAAAAACGACGGCCCTCTATTGGGGCGTTGGAAGCCAACATTTTGGCGACATCTGGGTCCACCAGATCGAGAACCGAACGATATTTGGATAGGTGGGGGCTTGTCGGGTCAGAGTTAGACCAGATGGTTTCTGACGGCATTAGCAGATGAGTTGAACAGACAGAACACTATCGGAGAGTCGTGCAAGTAGAATATATGAATTGTATTCGATACCAACAAGAAAAATGTGGAGAGTGTGGAGTCAGTAGTTTGTTGGAGAACTCCTGATGATAAAAAAAGATATGCCACCGCCACCGCACGTGCAGGACAACGGTGGAGTTATAGGGCAGAGAACAAAGGGAATGGTTATTGGGTTATTGTAGTGGATGTGGGGGGATATGGGAGACGGAGGAGAATTTAGATATACGGAATAAGAGGAGGATTGAATGAATTACTGAGTTGGGGTTGTTCTTGTTAACTTGTATTGTAATTGGGGTAGCTAGAAAGAATTCCGAGATTGGAGATTTTGATGCGAGAATTGTGAGACCATTGAGTCTAGTCAGAGTGGTGAGCATAGTGAATATAAGGAGAATCATGTCAGTTCAAGCGATAACAAATTTGATTAATCATATATTTGGTCGATGGACCGTGGGTGGCGATTTGATTTGCCAATTACGAATATTTGAAGCAGATTAGAAAGGCCATAGTATTGTTTGAGTTTCCCCAATCTGATGGATGCTAAGTTAAAAATTAACAATTTTTTTTGTTCTCGTGGCTTTATATTTTATTTCTTAAGAAATGAATATTTCCTAGTATCTTATACGTTATTTTTTCTTTAGTACATGATTGACTTTAGTGGTGACTTTGAAAGATGACAGTAGTTCACAAGTGACATATCGATGACAGGAAAGTGTCATCAAAATACAGAGTATCTAGATCAGAAACATCAATGACTATTGGAATTAAAAAAATGAATATTAAATCAATTTTTACTTCAAACTTTATTGAGTTCCTCAATTTTGTTTTTATCACTTCACCACTAACATTAGTTATTCCAATATGTCAACTCAAATACGTAATACGCACTCTCGAAACTTTCTCCACAACCATGCCTCGACTACCCAAAGGTGCCTATAACAGGCTCCTCGGCCTTCTACACAAGAAGACCGCCGTGGAGATAAACACAAAAGTGCCCATGGTCCAGAAAATCTTGTATGACCTGGATTTGAGCGAAGACAGCAACAAATCAGCACTAGATGAGTTGCTTGAGAACAATTGGAGACAGAAACCTATGAACTCAGCAGTGGATGACGTCCGATCCCACATACAAGCCCCTGTGTCAAATCTCCTTCGCTTCTCGTGCAAGAATGCCTTTGTAGGGGACCTGGACATGGAAAATATCTTCCCAATCAACAGAGAACGTTCATACTTCTTGGACCTGGAATTACGAAAGGGTCTACTGTTTCTCACCATCAAGGCCCGCAATCCAATTAATCTTAGCTTTACAGGAGCCTACTATTTGATCTTTCCAAACACAGCTCAGGCATGTGTCTACTACATGGAAACGAGATCGAAGCTCATCAACGGAATGAGCTTGGACTTGGAGTTTGTTCAGCCCCAGGAGCAGCACTTGAAGAAAATGGCATCTCCACTTCTCGATCGTGACATCAATCGCACTCTCCGGGATCATAAACTTGGTGTTGATAGTGACAAGGTGGGCGTGACTCCCATCGAAGATATCTTTGCATGCTCTCAGTTTAAGCTTCGCATCATCAACCAGCTTAAGCATCTCGACGAAGATCGAACTCGCATTTCTGGCCATCTGGTAGATCCACTCTTTGACTTGCTTTCGTTTTTTGTTGATGCTGACATCCGTAAGAGGCTGGTGTTGGTCAGAAACCTTCCTTTCGGAGTGTCAGAGCCAGCATTGGAGAATCTTCTCTGGGATTACGAATTGGATTCCCAAGATGATCCTCAGTCTTCCATCACTCGCATAGAAACAGATCCAGTGAGACAATCGTCACGCACACTCATCAAATTCAATGATGTAGTCGATGCCACGAGGTTTGTCCGTAACTTCCATGGTCGGAAGTGGGAGAAGATGCTGAGTAGAAAAGACAAGGCACTCTATGAGCCATTGCTCTGTGAGATTGTCAATTAGATATTCATTATATGGTTATGTATAAGTCATGTTCACTCCAGCAAGCTTTCCAAGCTCTTCCAACTGTACCGTACTATTTCGTAATTATGAGTTTTATCGGGGGAAACAGAGTCTACAATCACATACCGTTCCCATATCTTCTTCTGTTTCCAAATGATTACCACGCTATCATTTCCTGACCAACCAATCACCCCGACATCGTGAGAGTTTTCTGGTGCCCCATCCATGTCAGTGTGGTATTTGTTGGTATTGACTGAGCAGAACGACCACGTAGAATTAAAATAGTTTGGAATGGGGATTGTAAGCAGAAACCGCTTGAGGATGTGCTGTCGGTTAGTAGGAGTATTGTGATCGTTCCCTCCGTCATTGAAATTATCAGACAGCGTGCGATCCATTGACGGAGCGATGTTGAAAACATGCAAGGTGTTCTTATCGGACAAAACTGCAAGTTTTGAGTCGTCTGGGGAAAACTCCATGGAGGTTACCACTGCACGATCGAGTCCTCTTCGAAACTCGTACAATAGTGCTGTGGTATGCGTGGAATGAATGCGAATGAGAGTGCCGGTTTCACTGGCAGATGCTATCAACGTGCCCAATCTATTCAATGAAATGCATCTGATGCGACTTTTGTGGGCCTTGATGATGCTAACGGAGTTCTTTTCTTGTCCTTCTGGCGAGACATCCACTAACTGGATTTGGCCAGTTGTTCTGCCTGGAAATGCGAGAATTTGGTATTTTGGAGAGTCATGCAAATGGCTCATCTCCGATCCTGAACCCAGAAGGTCTCCCCCTGGAAAGGAGAGTGATGCCGAATGGACCGAGAGGTCCGCTATGCCATTTTCGTTGTCACTAGTCTCGTAGGTAGCAAACTTCTTTGGAGGGGCTGAAAACTCGTAAACAACCACCAGGTTTAACAACACCACAACAATCCGTATACGTGACAAAAGTACATTGAGCACGGGGCTCATGAAACTCAAGCTCAAGCTTGTTTTTCTCTTCAAGTCGTCCCAAATGATTACCTTGTTATTGGGAAACTTGGGGTTTTTTCCACCGCCAACCAACGCCAAGTAGTTGGTTCTATGAAGCATGCAAATGTGACCGATCCCTGATCCAGACCCATTGCTAGAGGTAAACTGACGCTTGACTCTTAAGTCAATAGGGTTGGAATTGTACACTAAGAAACCTTTCTCGTGTGCAATGGAGAAACAGCCTTGGTCCTGGTTGAAGGTCACGTCTAGGATATGCATATCTTTGCCGGATGTTCCACTCAATGCATTGTGGATGTTCATGACGATATATGAGAGCAGAGGATGAGGCTCACGATGCAAGGGATCAAGGGAGGAATAGTAGGTGATGAGGCAAGATGGTGAAAAACAAAAAAAGGAAAAGATTTGGGAATCGGAAAAGGTATCCAATTTGAGTAATAGCACTTAGACGGCGCACTGAGATGGGATAAGTTTGGCTCGTATAAATAGTATTGGTTACATCCCACTTCACTGGCGTGTTTTTGTCTTGACTGATTGAGACTGACAATGCGCAGGACTGATCCTTACCGTCTCCCTGACAACTCCACATCAATTTGAATGCGACCAACGTTCACGGGAGTAAATTTCCAAAAACGTCGAAAACCCCCAATTCGGAGTCTAAGAAACACTCATGCCTTCACCATAATAACTCGATTTTTAAGCTAGGTTCATATGCTTGGAAAAACACTGTATGTAATTAGGCGCATCGCATCCAGGGTTGGTCTCGCTGTCGAAGCCGTTATCTCAGGCATGCGCATTTCTCCACTATACGTCATTTTGAGGTACAACAGTGCGGTCAGACAATAAAGTTCAGAACTCGCAACGCTTGAATTACCAGCACAACCTGGCTCGGTAAATCGATACTTACAGCAATTCAATAATCCCTCTTGACCAATGAGCCCATTTTGTAGGGGAAAAAATAGCTCTGACAACCATTACCCCAAAAGTCAAGTTCGAACACTTTTCTAGTCACTTTCTATTTCCATCACTTCTTCGTCACTCGAAATTTCTCCTCTCTTTAAATCCGCTGCCAAAGCATCCAAGTCTGTCTCTTGAGCACTATTGGTACGTGATCTGGAAGGACGCTCAAGAACATTTCTCGTCTTGTTTCCAAGTGGAGTTGCAAATTTATTGTTGGTAGTTGTGATGTCCATGAGATGCTGGGACTTTCTTCTACCGAACTCTTTCATTTTAAACCTCGTAGATGATATCAGAACATCGGATAATTTGGAATCCATTTCCAGAAGAAAAATTGACGAGTTGCTCTTGTTGAGCTCGAGAGCCCGCTTCAACAAGTCCGATGCCACAGGATCAGACGGAGTTATAGCCAATGCGTCATGGAGTGCAATGATTGCATCATCCTGGTTTCCTAGCTTTAAATGCACAAGTCCGATTGAAGAAAGGATGTTGCTGTTGTTTCTGTGGCTCAATTTCAATGCTTGCGTAAAGCAATCCAAAGCCTTGTACGGCTGATTTGCACGTCTGTAGACGTGGCCGAGGTTTAAATGGACGGATATCCATGTCTTAGAGTCAGAATTGAGATACTTGGCAGCCCCAAGCGCCTCCTGGAAGAACGCTTCCGCAGTCTGCAAGGAATTTTTATGGTAGTTGATAACTCCCAACTCGTTTAGTAAGACCGGATCGGTGTTGCAAATTTGGTAGGATGCCAGCAAATACTCTTCAGCAAGACTGACGTTATTCATTTGCAAATGTTGCATTCCCAAGAACAAATTAGGGATATGAGTTCCCGGAAATAATCTGGCAGCAAAAGCGTATGCACTGATGGCTTGCTCGTGTTCACCTTCCATTGCAAAAGTGTGTGCAAAGCCTATCCAAGCCTGACCACTATTTGGGTTGAGCATTGTAGCTTTGCTAAAGTATTTTCTTGCCTCAATAACCTTGTTGATCGAGAGATAGTAGATTCCAATGGCCAGCCATGTTAGAGGATTCGTAGGATGAGTTTCGGCAAGCTGGTGAGCCTTGAGAAATAGCTTGTTTCTACCTCCTAGTTCATATAAACAGCTCAAATAGTTCGGGAGCAAGCTGAAATTGAAAGGGTCCTTGTCCAATATCAGTTCACACACATTCAAACATTCATCAAAATTGCACTGAACATACAAGTAGTCTGCCCTACTTTGAAGCAAGTCCGTGTTTCCTCCAAGACGATACTCGTCGCGGAGAATCGACTCAGCCTCTGTGAACTTGGACACATTCATGTACTTGCTCAATCGAGAGGTGTAGAGGAGTTTTATAAGCTCGTCGTTGTCGTCTGCATCCGCGTAGTTTAGTTGATTAATGAAGCTCCACTGCTCACTAGGAGAGAGAAACGAGTTGCTGACGAGCTCGTTGAAGGCCTCATAACACTTCACGTCCACAATCACCGCCTCCTTATATGCTTCCTTGGCCCGTTCGAAGTTGTTCTGGCTAGCAAACACTAGGCCCCGGAGATAACACATTGAAGCCTCAAGGCGGATTCCACCATCAGTATTTCGAACCTTGTAGTTGTTGTCTTTAAACGGATTGGTTTCGCCGAGCAAATCAAGCGCCTCGTCCCATTGCTCCAATCTAATCAAGGAGTACGCACAAAGATAGCGACAACTGAGCGACTGCTCGAACTCCGGCTTACTGGTGAGTAGCTGGTGAGCACGAACATAATTTTCTCTGTTGAAATAAACCTGCGCAAGCCAAAAGGCATCGTTGGGATCGTTGGTAAGTGAAAGCACCTTATCTCCAATATACTCTGCGGTTTCATAGTGGTGCTGCAGCAAGGCATCATGGCGCCACAATCGAAGCTTCTCTGCTCTTGAGAGGGGCTCCTGAGCTGGCTGATCGGGCGCAGCGGCATTGTTTCGAAGATTTCCGCTGACGTTCTCGGTGTTGTAGAACAGTGACAGCAGAGACCCTGGCGACTCGAACAAGTTGTTCTGGGGGTTCGGCGGGGTTATGAAGATATTCTGGCGCCGCTCCATAATTTGCGGCGAAATGAACAATGTGGAGTTGTGTTGCAGAGGAGTCTTCTGATTTTGGACCATGATGGGTAGGTTTGGATGTGGGTGCGAAACGAGAGGTAAATAGACTTATACTATGTAGTTGTAATATGTAGTATTTTCTACATAATAGAGGTTGGTTTGGTTGAATTTTTCATGCCACGATGGGATGAGTAATGTCAATTGGGAAATTTCGATTGAATGGCAAGTAGAGAATCCACAAAAGGAAATTGAAAATGCTGAAGAAATCAATTAGAATATTTTTACCGTATAAGTAAACCACTAGATATAGCAACTAGATCATAACACCTCAAAATCAGCCAAATCAATGAAAAGACACATTTAACTCAAAATTCGATAATCATCAACTCATGTGTTACTTGTAATTCGAAAATGATTTAAAATTCTCTTTCCATCCTGATAAACTTATCTTCGAGTTGTTTCTCTCAGTTAAGCACCTTCGCTCATCTCTTCCTCCATAATAGTCGCACATATTCGATGAGCAGACTACGTTTTTCATACCCCAACCATGTCAAATCCTAGACCTTTCACCCAGTTTAGAATCATGGTGGGCTCATACGAACATAACTTGTTGTGTTTGTCGCTCACCATCAAAGGCAAATACGAGCCTGTGTTCACCCCGATCTTCCATTTCCAGGCGCATGCATTATCGATCAAGTCCATCGACATCGCCAAAAGATACTTGGTCACAGGCTCTAACGACGAGCACATCCGTATCTACGATTTGCAGAAGAGAAAGGAGCTTGGCACTTTGTTGAGTCACCAAGGTACCGTGACGACGTTACGTTTCTCTTCGGAAACTACTGAAGACAACCATAGTGAAAAGTCAGGTAAATGGCTCTTATCGGGGTCTGAAGATGGCAAAATCATCATCTGGCGCACAAAAGACTGGGAGATGTTCGGCACCTTGAAGGGTCACCAGGGTCGTATCAACGACTTGGATATCCATCCCTCCGGTAGAGTTGCGATCTCTGTTTCCACCGACAAGACTGTGAGATTGTGGAACTTGATGACGGCAAAAAAGGCTGCAGTATTGAAAATCAAGGGGCGTGATCATTTGGGTCAATCCGGTGAGTTCGTTCGGTGGTCTACCTCTGGAAAGCATTTTGTTGTGGGGTTGATGACGCAACTCTTCATTTATGCACTTGGAGAAGAAGCTGAATTGCTAAGAAAGATCCAGTTCAAGACAACCTTGATGTGTTTGGAGGTGTTGGACATTCAGGGAACTGAATACTTGGTCACGGGCCATAGTAACGGAACCGTTGAGTTCTTGAAGTTTAACAAGGCATTAGAAGAGGAGAACCCCGAGCCAGAGTTCGTTTTGAGGGGCCATTCCAACCGTGTCAAGGGTTTGGCCTATTTCTGCAACGCAGAGACTTCCGGCATTCCATACTTGGTTTCTGTTTCAAGTGACGGTAAGATTGTTGTGTGGGATGTAAGTGAGTCTGTACGTGACCAGGTGGCCGTGTATGACAGTGGAGAGAGATTAAACTGTATTGCCGTGTGTGCCGAGACGGTGGAGAAGGCAGACACCATGAAGAGAAGATACAATGAGCTTGAGGGTAATGAGCCCAGTGAATCCGAATACGAGACTGACGGAGAAGAGGTAAGAAAACTCATGTTGGACACTGGTAAGAAAAAGAAGGGAAAGAAGGCCAAGAAGGCCAAGAGCAAGGTGACTGTCACCTTGGAGTAATACTAGCATATAGAATGTTCACAGATCACGGTATATTTGTATAAAATTTGATGTAGTTCCATTGGCCTTAGTCAATTAGTCCAATCTGGCAACATGGTGGTCAAACAACTTCTTGGCTCTCACCCACACTGGCGATGTGTGCCTGTTTGGCAACTCCAACAACGATGGCATCAAGTCCTTGGCAAAGAACTCGGAGGCTTCTCTTGGCAACAAGGATGGCAAGTGGTCAATGGAGCACACAGACAACTTTGGACCCTCAGTAGTGTCAACTGGCACGGTTGGGTCGTTGAATACAGTAGCAATAGTGTAAACAGGAATTGGGTTGTGTGGGTTGGTTGTGTCAGCAGAGACATCCACAATGGATCTCAACTTTCTGTCCTTCTTGTTCAACAATTCAGCGTTGATGAATGGAGGAATTGGCTTCGACAAGTAGATACAGTTGACAAAAATGTCTGAGTCGGCAATCTCCTGGAATGGACCTCCCTTGGCAGTTTCAGCCATGTCCCACTTCAACAATTGGTCCTCTGGAATACCAACCTTTCTGAAAAGCTCAAGAGCACCAGATCCACATCTGCCCAATGCTCCAATGACAAGACACTGAGGGTACTTACCACCAGTGACCTTCAAAGCAGCAGCCAACTCCTGCTTGACGTAGTCGACCAAAGCATCCTCGTTAGGATATGGAGTGACACCAGGCAAGTTCTCTGAGTCATCGTGAGTCTGCTTGAAAGCCCAGTCCAATACACCAATAGCAGCACCAGCAAAACCAGCGTAAAAGCCGAAAGCGGCCACTCTTCTGCCCTGGTCATTTTCCAAGAACTCCAAATCGTACAAGGTTCCCTTTCCAGCAGGGAATCTCTTCAACACGTCCTTCCAGCCAGCTTGGTCCTTGTAACAGTGAGCAAACTGGATGTGTTCGTGAATGAGAGGGAAAGTCTCGTTTTCGGGCAATTCCTTCAAACCGAAGATGATTCTATTGGAAGGTGCAGACTTCCAAGAGCCAGCAGGCACGATGGTTGCGCCCACAGCAGCGTACTCCTCGGCCTTGAAGATGGATTGTTCGCTATCTTCAACATACACCTGGAAACCAGCATCCAACAACTGCTTGGTGGTGGATGGGGTCAATGCGGCTCTTGCCTCTAAGGGCTTGGTCTCTGCTCTGAGGTGTAAGATGACTGGCTCAGACATAATTGGAATAATTTAGTGGTACTGAGAAGATGGAAATTTTCCAGCTGGATATAGGTTAGGTAACCGTCCTGCATTGGAGATGTCGAATTAGGCATTTGGAGTGGTGACTCATGACTGTGTGCAGGCTATCTAGCCAGTTAGATTACTCATTCATGGAGAACCTAGGAATTATAGAGTAGACTAGTGGAGGTGTTTATATTTTGTACTGTATTGCTATTTTTCGGCCTTTTTTTTTTGCCATTTTTCTTGACAATCTTCCAACTCTTTTCTAGTTCATTTCATTTCATTTCTACTTCTTCTTCATTTCCTCATCTCTATCATACTCACATAGACTTGATGTTGGCAAGAACATACTCCAGCAAAATTGGCTTTGCCTTCTCCCAAGAATCTTCCTCAAATGCTTGTCCGTAGACCTTAAGCACGCTTTTCAAGGCAGGAATTTCTTCCTCGTTAACTATTCCCGCAGTCACGGCTTTCTCAAATAATAGTTGAGCAAACTCTCGATCGTTCTCATAAACACTAGCAATCATCATAGCCTGTGTGAGCTTTCCAGCAGCTGATATTTGAGTATCAGGATTGAGCTTTTTTGACACCTGACCGATGTAGTCGTTGTAGATTTGGAGCGAACGTTCACCGTCAAACTGGCTGGATGCAAGGATAAGTTGACAGATTGTTGACACCGGAAGCTCGTCTGCTACAATCAATGTCTCGGCAATTTTGTAAGACATCTCATCAAAGTGTTTGAATGACTGGTAGCAGAATGCTTGAACGAGTCTGCTCTGTACGAGCTCAATTCCAAACTTCTCGAGTGACTGATACGTGTGGAACTTCTCAAGTGCTTTCTGAATGTTGTTCTGATCGATACCGTAAGTGGTGATGAGCTGCATCCTCAAAAGCAACGCCTCTGCATCCTTCTTATCCAAATCAAGGTGTCCGCTTTCAATGTAATTCAACACATCCTCGGAAAATTGCTTCATTTGCTGAACATTCTCATGGAGTTTGTCTTTCGAGAATCCAAGACGTGTAAGAATACCAATCGCTTTCGTTTCATGCTCAAACGTCTTTACTTCTGCACTGAACCCCAAAATCTTGCTCAACGTCTCCTTGGATAGTAGCTGAGGATTGGCATCAAAGACGATTCTGGCAACATGCAAAAATGCTGCCTTGTCCGATACCGATGCAAGCTTCTGGTGATTCAACCACTCCACCACACCCTCAAGCTCCAAAAGACTCAAACCGGCTGCTGCATTGTTGGAAACAAGAAAGTCAAAAATCGTGTCCATGAACTCCTCGTTGGACCAGACACCATCGAGCTCATTGAGGATTCCGATGGCCTTGGTGATGTTCTCTTCATCGAGGACAAACTCACCATCTCTCAACTCCACCTTCTCACCATATAACAATTTTTTGAGGATAGCCTGTCGTATAGCATGGCTCACTGATCCGTTCGAATGCTTCTTTGCTAGCTCCAACAGCGTGCTGACTCTTCCCGGATTGCTTTCTATAAGTGAAAGAAGGGCTTGATCATTCCACGGGTGTGATTTTTCAAGCTTGGAAAGGGTATGATAGAGAGAGAAATCTTGAGGCAAACCATAACGCAAGACTTCGTTGGCCACTTCTGAAGACACGTCGGATTTTAAGATCTTGTGGAGGTCCGCAAGCTCCACATCTGAGAAGATTTTGTTCTTGAGAAGTTCATCAATAACTTGAGAGTTTACTGGTCCTTGCTGTAGAGCACTAAAAACCGAGGAGGAGGATCTTCGAATTTGATAATACTGTGTCAAAGATCTGACTCCAGAAACTGGGAATAATTTCATCTTTAGTGGGGAAAAAGATGTTGGTTGAATTGGTGAAAGAAGTTAGTCACCTACTATATGCACATTTTTCAGTGACTTCGGTACAGAATGTTTGATTCATGGGACTAGATGAAAACCATAGGTTTTGAACAAGATGTGTATAATTCAACTTATCTACTATTCTATCGTATCTAATCGTGTTTAAGCTGTTGCTCCATAGATGCCAAAAGACCCATAGCAGGGAAATAATTGGCCCATTCATCATCGACTTGGAACTTGTCAACCTCACCGAAGTCAAAATCCTCCTGAAGATACTCGTTAAAATCAATCCATTGCCCACGCTTTTCACAGCTGTGACTCCAGCTGGCCTTATATGCTCCACCCAATGCACATGCATTTGGAATCTCGACTTGGTAATTGCCCTCTGTGGCACCGAAAATAGAACCCATCTTTCGAATAATACTAGTGTTTCTGGAAGCACCACCAACGAAGTATACCTTGCGAGGCTTTGAAGTCAAGGAAGCAAAGTTCTGTTTCTTTCCATCGGTGTATATATCACCGAACTGCGAGTGCAACTGATGATAGAGCTCTTTCAATTCTTCATCTTCTGCGGGGGGTGTTGCAGTGGAAGCGCCTCCCGAGCTGCTCAACATTGGACCTGCTCTCATTCTGCAACTAATGGTTTGCGACTCCACAATGGAGCTCACATCATTCTCCACGTCCCATTGGTCAACCTGTTCCACTTCTCCGTTCTCCTCAAGTTTACATCTCTTGAATTGGGCCGATGCGTTAGGAACGATTTCTCCTAATGGAAAGTAAATTCCAAGCCTGCGGTCAAAGCCATGGGTAGCGTCCAAGATCTCGTTAAATTTGTCCCATGAATCCTTCTCGACATTGTACTTTTCATTCAACTGGTTGCGTACCTTCTCTCTAGCTAATGCTCCATTGCAGTAGCAAATCATACCCATGTATGCATTTTTCAAAGTCGGATGTTTGAATAAGTGGTATTGTGATGATGGGTTGTATTGCTCAGTAACGAGAAGAACTGTGGTGGATGTACCTAACGAGATCAAAATGTCGTTCTGCTGCAAAGGCAATGAAATAATGGTGGCAAGGTTATCTCCCGTAAAAGAGTAAATCTGAGCTTCCAGCGAGAATCCGTACTTCTTGACAAAGTAAGACGAGATCGAACCCAAGGATTCGTAGGTCACAGGAACGATAGAACCGAGCTTTCTCTTCAACTCAGCCACGCCTTCCTCAGTCTCCTTCTCGCTAGCTTTATCCAACTTTGGATGGACACCTGCGGCCAAAGCCACCAACTCGTCATCGTAAGCAGATTTAGCCACGTTGTAGATGTTCATTCCACAGGCATCAGCCTCTTCAACAGGAGTGAACTTACCAAGCAACACGGATGCAACGAAACTCGACACCAAGGAGATCTTGTCCGTGTTTTTGTACACTTCCGGTGCGGTTCTGACGGCCAATTTTCGGATCTGCAAGCCAGTGAATCTGTAGTGGGCCCTAGAACCTGTTCTTTGGGCAAGCTCGTCAGGACCACCAGCCACTTCCTCGAAGTCCGCGATCTCCTTGCCTGTGGAGTGATCCTGCCAGTTTGGAGAGTTTTCCGTAGCAAAAGCACCTTTCAAGGCCTCAGACAAGTTAGAATGCTTGTTCATGTTTGCAAGAAGCTCTGCAGAATCTTTGGACCAAAATACGGAGCCATGCTGCATTCCCGAACCACTGAGACCACGCACCTTTTCGAAAGGGAAGCCATCTTTCTTCATCAAGCCAAAAACATAGTCAATGGCATCGAGCCACATTGAAACCGGGGAAATGATCTCGCCGGTTTCATCATTGGCAATCACACCTTTCTTGATGCCATATTTATCCTTGTATTGCGCGTCAAACTCCACATGATACGTGTCTAAAGCCTTAAGCGATTCGTTGGTGACAATAATCTTCAATTGTTGGGTAGACAAGTCAAACCCCAAAAACAAGTCGCCAGTTTCTTCCTTATAAGTCATATTTGACCTGGAGCCACGTGGATGGATTCTTGTTATAGGCTGGCCACGAGGGCAATACAATGACAAAAGTCACTAAAATACAAGCGGCAAATGCAATAAGTGCCGATACAATGTTGTCGGTGACGAGTCCAGCGAAAACACTAATTGGAATGGCCAGGTAGACGGAGTACTTGACGTATTTGTCGACTTTTTTCTGACCTGCGAAGTCGATTGGAAACTCGATGAGCGAATTAATTTGGTCGGCGATGTTTTCCATTGGAGTCCAAGAAGATGGGGTTATATATATGGGAAACGTAGCCAGTGTGGTAATGTTGCGCCAGTGAGGAGCGCACGACTTGTTTAAGATTTCCGGGTGAAGGTTTCCTAATGAGATCGTGCCTACTGTGAAGGTTTCCTAATGGGGATGGGAAATTGGACGACTATTCTCAGTGGGACACTAACGCTAGACAGTACTACAGATGAAGTTGGGCATTAATCTCATAACTTAAATAAATAATCACCGGCAACACTTGTGTTTGGCAGAAGTTTTTTTGTCGTTGTCGTCGTAGACACCACACATTGTGAACAATTCTGGATCAACTAATGTGGGGCCTATTTCTGGCATTTCCTGTATTGGAGCAGCCATTCACCATTGAGCGTAGGTTGATTCTCGACTGAATGAGGGAATCAGGAACAAATCGAATATCTGGAATAAATTCTGGAACAAATTTGGAATGGTTAGAAATTCTGGAAATATCAAAAATTTCGGGAATCTCAAATCAATCCAGCATTTAAACGGTCTAGAGGGCTTTCTCCACATAGTACTGGACATCATTGCTCATGAGCTTTTCCTCGAGAAAATCCGCAACCTGATTGTAATGGTCTTCCTCAATCACAGACATCATCTTGTCATGTGGATCGATTTTTTCAAAGGAAAACCCGTAGTTGTCCTCGGAATACGAGGGCAAATCGTAAAATTTGATTGGTTTGCGGTCAAATGTCGAGTTATTGGTGGACACCGTGGTGGAGCGAGTGAGCGACGCCATGAGCAGATTCTCATCGGTGTCGGACGCAGAGGGTGAGATTGAGCGACTAAGCGACCGCGAGTCAAGGTCATCGTCCATTTCGCCGAGTTGTGTTCTATGGTCGTCGTTCAAATCGTCGAAATCACTGTCGAGATTGACAAAGTCAAACAACTCTGGCTCCATGATGTCCATGGCTGGTTCAAGCGGCGTGGTCAACGGATCCGAGTCCAAATAACCACCCGTAGGACTGGTATGCGAGAGCTCGTTCATGTTGACTATGAGTTCACTCATGGGATCTCCCCCTACGTCACCCATCTCAGTATAGAGACGTTTTCTGGCGGTGGTAGCTAAGTCGTAGAGATCTGGAGTAGGGGAGCCGTCAACGGCAGCACGGAGCACCAGCGCCCGCAAAGACTTGTAGTCGTGGATCAAAGAGAGCAAGCGAGTCTTAAGCTGGTAGTTCTCGCGATCGATAGCTTTTATGCTTGAGTGAAGGTCGTCCACGGATTCCAGTCCGCATTGTGAAGGGCCACCAATGGATGGACGCAGCGTCGTAGCGATCAGTTTTGAAGGCTGTTGCTTCGGAATTTGATGAGGACGCAGCTGTGGAGCCATTTTTGGAGTGGCCAGCTTTGGAGCCACTTTGGGAACAGCAATTGCAGGCGTCGACTTCTTCTTCTTGTCAGGCACCTTCTTGCGGGCATTCTTAGGCCGTGGAGGTAGCACCCAGTTTTTCAGAGTCGTAATGGTCAAGATGGGTTGCAGCGGACGGCTCGGAGCAGGAGCGGCAGCAGCATTGAGGGAGGTCATGGTTCGGGGCTATATGGACATGGATAGAATGCAATGAGGAAGCCAATGGAGGAAGGAATGTTTGATAGGCACGAGAAATGAAATTAACAGTGGGGGAAAGTGGCCAGTAGGTAATGTGAAGGCAGGAGAGATAAGCGGGGCTCGATGACGAGGAAAAGAAAAATAGCGGAATAGAGAGCAATTACTAACGGTTGTCAGCAATCAGACCCATGGGGTTGAAAGCAAAGAAGCAGCCTATGCAATATATATAAAAATTAGGGACAAAAAATTTTCTGTGCATTCTTGACCCAAGGTTCGGCACGGACGAATTCGGGTGCGGTCTTTTTTTTGGTTTATTTTTTTTTTTTTTTTCGACTGCAACTACTCAAATATCTCAAATTTACTTTCGGAAGGGATTTGGCTAATTTTACGTTTTTTCAAGTAACCACTGAAAAGCTTCGCGAATTGAAGCCTTAATTTGAATAATGATGTA
>Ga0160505_100395_pt1 | contig 26220 bp, 11 predicted proteins | sample DIDeMG_FD_108225 | JGI IMG/M metagenome (GOLD analysis project Ga0160505, IMG submission 108225) | Enriched chicken feces microbial communities from UW Madison campus, WI, USA - DID2874_E49_Stillage MG | ecosystem: Host-associated > Birds > Digestive system > Large intestine > Fecal ... | reverse complement strand
GAACTTCCAGAGAGCGATATCAATGGTGATACCACGCTCACGCTCGGCCTTAAGCTTGTCAAGGACCCAAGCGTACTTGAAGGAACCCTTACCGAGCTCGGCAGCCTCCTTCTCGAACTTCTCAATGGTTCTCTTGTCGATACCACCGCACTTGTAAATCAAGTGACCAGTGGTGGTAGACTTACCGGAATCGACGTGACCGATAACGACGAGGTTGACGTGAGTCTTTTCTTTGCCCATTGTGAATGATTATATGTATTTCTCAGGTATGATTTGAGGTAAAGAGAGAAAAAAGGAAAAAAAAAAAGAAGAAGAAAAATTTTCAGAAGAGTGGGAAAACATTTTCCTTTTATATCATAACGAAAGAGGGTCAAAAAATAAAAAAATTTTTTTTTAAAATTTTTTTTTTGTGCCAGACAGAGCAAAACGAAAAAAAAAATTTTTTAAACAACAAATTTTTTTTTTATTTCATGTTAACATCAAGTACAAAAAAAAATAAGAAAAAAAAAATAAAAAAACAATAGTAATAACAATAAAAATGATAAGAATCAGATATACAAGCACATTGATCTATCATCTCGTTCTCAGTTTAATCCGATTTCTCCCTTTTTTTTCTGCAGTAGCTAAATTTTTCTTTCTAGTTATCACCGTAAACCAGCGTAAAAGTCATGGCAAGTTCAACAAGAACTACAGGTTGCTACGACTGCTTCTACTGCTACCTACATTCCACATGTAGCTACCAATACTGAATTAAAAAAAAAAAAAATAATAATAATAAAAAATATCCCTAGATGGCAACTATTTACTCTGCTTGTTCTTTTGCCACCGTCGTAGAGTCAATTTAGGAACTAGTGTAGAAGAAACTAGAATCAAGAGAAACAGAAATAACCTTCCAGCAAATTGAGTAAAACACTCAGTATCACATCTTGTAATTTGCGGTCTTGGTTTAAAATTTTTTTATATACCTGATTTCATGTGTTTTACATGACACTCTAGCTCATCAGCGGTAATGCTACCATTCTAGCATATTCTTTTTATTCTCATGCCTTATCGTGTCCAGGTGACCATCCCAGTCCATATCATTACAATGTCTTTGGGGAGCCCCCATTGATTAATGCACCTTGCCTTGTGTTACAACCGCATGAGATCCATAATAATCCTTACACAGGCTCCCTAAATCTACAATACCTGTAAATTTTTTTGTTTCTTTTAAAAAAAGAATCAATCAAGGGCTCAATTCAAAGAAACACAGTAGGGCTTTGGATCAACGTTGAAATTATAGTATAATTCAGGTACCCGATTTTAGCCTATGGGCAATAACAAATCTTTTATACTTGACAATCGTATTCATCACATAAAGGTGCGGCTCTTGGACGCTAGCAGCTTACCTTTTACCTCCTCCAAATGATCCAAGTCTGCTAGCGATAGTTTCTTGACCACTGAATCAAGTTCCTCCTCGTCTTCCTCATTATTCTTGTATTTGGGTCCTCGTTTGGACTTAGCCTCGTCTTCACCATCATCGTCATCATCATCATCGTCTTCATCGTCGTCGTCATCATCATCGTTGTTATCATCGTTGCCGTCATCATTATCATCGTCATTGTCATCCTCCTCCGGATACCCGCCTAGCTTTAGCACAATCTTATTCACAATCTCGTTCCAATCCATCATGCCACCAAGTCCGATATCGCCATACGATCCAACTACTTTTTCAACCGGCTTTAGAACCTCTATCCATTTCATCTCCTCCTTAATTACCTTCAGGTGTGCTTTAGTTGCTGGGTGATTGTATGCAGCTGAAACCATTGCAGGCGCAATGAGAATCGGATATTGTGTGTTCCATGCCCTGACTACACACGTCAGTAGGTTATCGCATAGACCCAGCGCAATTTTGCCCAAAGTGTTGGCACTTAAGGGAGCTATCACGAGAATGTCTGCCCACCTGCGTAATTCAATGTGAATTACCGGATCTGACCGACCGTGCCACGTTTCCCATTCGTCCTTGTCGCGCCAGATTCGTATGTGACTGGGAATCTCACCTCTAGAGATGAAGTTTTCAGAAGCTTTAGTAAGAATAATCTGTATTGAGGCCCGATCCTTACCGTAGATTTCATCTAGCTTATGTATAATAAGCCTGAGCTTAGAAGTAGACACGGATCCCGTTGCAGCCAGTAGGATATGCAGCTTACCGTCATCCTGAGGCAATCTCGGGTCTCCCGCCGTGTTACTGGTGTTAACGAGAGCAGGAGGACTTGCCTTTTCAGTGACTGGCGCTGATTGAGGACCCGACTTGCCATCAGTGACTGCAGCTGACTTGCTCAGAGAAACACCGCTGCTCTCGGGCGGATTGGGACTAGTTGCGTCTGGATGCCCTGCACGAAAAGGTTGGCTCCCCGGTGATTGAATGGAAGAATTAGACTGGATGTTGCTCAATGCGTCGTGGAGTGATTTGCCATCAAGTGCCTTGTCCTTATCGATGCGAGGAGCGCTGCGGGGAGGAGACACACCTACAGTTCTGTCCCTCGAGCAACTCCCACTTCTGCTTCTAGTCCCTGCGTGGACAACGTCTTCATAAAGGAAATGGGCGTGTACAGACGGTTGTTTTTGGTGGGTCGCGGAAGAAACAGAAAGATGCGAATCGGAAATTGCTGATGTCACGGGACTCGTGATTGATGACGCGGCGCCGCTTGTACCAGAAGGATCCGGGATATTAACACTAGAAGTATTGGTCGGTGTTGTCAACGATGACTTGTTAGGAGTAACAGAGTGATCATCAGGTTGCTTGCTTTTCAATAAACTCGGGGTTGGCTTGACCTGCAACGCATTTGAGGAAACAACTACCTTGCCTTTAACTTTGCTTATTTTCTCATTGAATTTCGTGGCTTGGTTAGCAGCCTCTTTTTTTGCTTCTTCTTCAAGTGCCCCTGAGGGTGTTTCTGACAATACAGGTGGCGAGCTTGTAGTCACAACTGGGGGAACGGCAGGTGACTCGGAGATAGATGATTTGTCCATTACTGATGCAATTGGGTTCTAACGACAGATGCTTGTATTTCAATTAGCACTATAGACGAGGGAGATAAGTAGACAATGGCAAATAGGTAGTTTAAAGGAAGAAAAAAATAAGAAAGAACGAAAAGTAACGAAACTAAAAGGATTTGGGAGAGAATTGTCTATTTTGTATTATTTTCTCACTGCTATTGTAATTATTAATGTTGTTATTATTATGGTCGCTTGTATTCCTGAGGTACTATCTCTCTTTATCTATTGTTAAACTTTAAGCAGTTTCTTCATCATTACCATCTAATACCATCACCAGATATTGCCGTGGTAGTATAAATTTCTGATAATGAAGATATCGAATCTTCATTAACATAGGGCTTTTAATTTCCAGACCCCTTCTCAACTGCAGTTGGTTCTAACTCTGCTTGCTACTGATTGCTACTTGCTTCCTCGAGCGCTTTAATTTTTAGCTCGTTTTCGCTCTTCCAGCCCTTTTTGCGCTGCCGTTCCTCGTACGCTTCTCTATGACTTAATACACGATCAACAAGAGCTTCTGACTGAATGTGATCATATGGGTGCGCACCAATTTCTGTGTAGAGGCCCAATGCTTTTGCGTCCTCATACGGGTTTTGCAACTCGGACTTTCCCTGAGCTTCGATTGATGTAGGACCATGCAGGATCTTGGAAACGTTGATAGTGGGTTTCAGGGCGTTGAGGAAAGCCGCGTTAGGAGACCATGGCGCTGACAACACCACAGAGTCAACATATTTACACTGTAGAACACACAGCGCCCGTTCAAATAAGTTCATGATAGGGTAGTTTTTACCGTTACTGTTGTTGACGGTGCTGTCATCATGAATGCCAACTACGATGATGGCACCCTGCTCGTCAGCCAACTGTCTTACAGCCCGCAGAAACTCAATGTGACCCATGAAAAAAAGATCAAATCCACCATCAACATAAAAGACCTTCTTGTCCTGGGTCAATTGCTGGCGAATCTTGTCTGATGGCTCGATAAGCTCAGAAACGCCAGAGTCAGACCACACGTAGACGCCAGAATGAGCGGTTTTACCATCCTCCGCTGTAGCGTAGAGTCGGAACTTTTCAACTAGTTCGGGACTCAGATGAAGTCCAGCTAACTCATCCTGGGTGATTTTCTTGCTGAGGCTCGGAGCAAACGGAGGAATATGATGAGAAGTTGAGGTTGTGGAGAGCATTCTTCCGACAAGATCAGTCGTAGAGATGTTGGGGGTGCGCTTGACAACGAGAAAACGGCCCATGTCCTTGACGATGCGGTAGCAGTCATTACCGTCAGCATCAGTGGTGATATCATCGCCATGGACTACGTACTTACACCCATAAGAGTCCATGAACTCGGGCTGGGTCACGTAGGGGGCATCAGAGATCGCCTTGGTACACCATTTGCAAGCCTCAACGGCAGACATGCGCTCCTGGAGAGTCATAACAACGGGGCCTTTGTTTGCTTCAATATCTTCATCATTGTGGACACCGACATAGAGTTCGTTTCCAAGTTGGCGGGCCTGGAGCATGGCGCCGGCGTGGCCGTGGTGGGCGAAATCAAAGCAGCCATCGACCCAGATTCTGTCTTCTTTAACTTGAGAAACCATTGTTCAAGAAATTCGGTGGTGGTAATGGGGGGTTTTACAAGCTTTAGTAGTGACGGGGTGGACGGGGTATATAGAAAGAAGACAGAGTGGAATCTAAAAGTTGAAGGTAACAGAAAGGAGGAAAGGGAGAAAGAGACAGGGAACCGACTGTGTTTCTTGTTGAGAACATGTGTGTGATTTGGTAATTATTGTGAGTGGAAAAACAACGAAAAAACAGCATGTAGATACACAATATAGGAGTATACACGCATGTATATGACCATAGTAATGAGCTATTGCATGTGAGAATTCACGAAAAGCTTTGAAACATGGGATATACAACTTGGGTTATACGAAATAGCATTTAACTATGAAAACATTCTTTTTGCGCTTGGTGCCGAGTTTCATGTTTGTTTTCACTTGATCAAATCAAAATAAAAAAAAAAAAATAAAAAAAACACAAACACAAACACGCCTTGCTCTAACCTCTCATCTCATCAAGCACCTCCATCTTTTCCAATACACTGCCTGGAAACTCTCCCGCGATCATGTCTGCACCAGCAACACCTATTCGCGAATCACAGAACGAATTTTTTTTATCTCATTTGTCTAATGGCCTGCCAGACTCGTCGTCCTCAAATCTGGACTCCCCAGGCTCTGACGGCAGAGAGGTCGAGAATGAACAAGATGCCATCAATTCGAGAAGTTCAGCGGGGTTCCCAAACATGCCCACAGAATTTCACACAGAGCAGCAAGATACCTCGCTAGATGTTGTTTCAGATTTATCCATAAAATCGCCATCAAGATCAACAATTCTTTTAGAAGATGAAGAAGCCATGATAGGCGAACTTAATCATAACACCAACAACCGCCTCGTCGCCTCGCCAGATGCTGTTTCATATTCGTCCATAAAATCACCATCAAGATCAACAATTCTTTCAGAAGACGAAGAAGCCGCGGTAGACGAACTCAATCATAACAACAGCAGCAATCTCATTGCCTCACCCTCCCAGAATCGCGATTCGAAACCACCTTCGACCGGTGTGCATACCCAGAAGCTGCTCCCTGACTCGCCGAGGTCGCAATCACCACTCAGAAGCAAAACCAGTAGCTCTACAAAAAATCTGTTGCATGTTAACAGGTCTGATTTACCACTTTCGCCCTCATCATCTCTGCATTCCTCGCGATCGTATAGCATTGAATTCACAACAGATCAAAGTTTAAGCAACAACAACTTTAATTCTACATCGACACCCACACTGATGAAGCTTCAGCACAGAGAGTCTGAATCTACTATCAAAGCAACCCCGGCACTTTCAGATGCAACAGAGCTGGTATCGCCTCTCGTAAAACCAAAAGACGAATCCGAAGTTAACTTAAACTCAGTGTCTTCGTTGGAAAATTTTAGAAGCAGTCAATATGATTCTTTGAAATCGCCTCGCTTTGAGCTGGGCGAGCTAGAAGATTTTATTCCTGATCTTCATCTTCATAATGCAAAAGCCAAGTCTGATAATGCCGTTGGAGACGACGCTAGCCTCCCCGACAAAAAGCTTGCGGATGAAAATGTTTTGCACAAAAGCATCGGTGTCTCCAACGACAAAAACAATGACTCGCTTCCTACAATTGGAGTCAAGAAGGAGCAATCCGTCATTGACTCGCTTAAACAGGAAAACTTTCGCTTACAACTACGAGTTGTGTTTATGGAGAATCATATGAATTCCACGTCAACTGCTGGCGTAGCCGAGCTGAGATCAAAACTTGCTGAATCAGAAGCGAACAGACTTGCCACTAAGAATGAAAATGATAGACTGCGACAGACCATCGCATCCCTCGATAACGAAGAAGTATCCGAGGAAAAAGAACGGATCAAGGCTCATATACAGCATATGCAGGATGAAGTTTCAATGTATGAACATGAACGTATTGAGTTTGAGCAAGAACGAGCTGAATGGAAACAGAAGGAAGATGAGATCAAGGTAAGTAAATTCCATTGTTTTCAATTACTGTCTTTACTAACATTTGATAGGCATTCTATGAAGAGAAACTGCACAACCAAAAGATGGAGATGCTCGATCTTGTTAAAAAGAATGAAGAGCTTCTCTATCGTTTAGGAGACTCTGATTCTAGAAATGACAATTATTTAAACCACTTTGATGAGATTTCTGACACTGGAAAAAACTCTAGGTCCTTACCCAGAGCCAGGTCGAGGAACTTATCGCGAACAGATTCAAGAAGCCTACGGCCCGAGTCAAGACTTTCTAGAAACGATTCTAAACCCAATCGAACAGTGCGTCGTCTGCAATCGTCTCTGAAGATACAAAAGCTTCTTGAAACGTTCTACAGCGCACAGAATCTACTGATTGATCCGGAGGATGTTTCTCATTCAAGACGAATCTCTATATCAGAGTTTGAGGCCAACCTAGATGACGATTCATCAAATTTTGATGCATTTGGTGTCTTACTGCGGCAGCTGGAGTACTACATTGGGAACCATGTTGATATCTACAATTCGACTGTGAACGAGGCAGAACATTACCAGCGCAGCTACGAAGAACTTGAAGAAGCTTATAAAACAGCCAAACTTGATCTTGAAAATGCTGTAGGCCGCACTGAGGCCGAATCTGCTATTAACCATTACGAGAGAGAGCTGACGAAACAGAATGAAGTCATTAAAGATCTCGAGAGTGAAAAAGAAGAGCTTTGGGATAATGTTCGAGCCGTCAACCAGGGACTGGCAGAAATTGAAGAAGACCGCAATCGACTTGTACAACTCAACGATGAGTTATCTGCCAGAATCATTGAACTCGAATCGCCCGCCGTCAGTCAGGAACCGGCACCTGTGACCAATGACTACGAGCAACTCCTTAACGATCTGGAGATGAAGGAAAAAGAAGTCAAGGATATCAGCGACGATCTACTTAATTGTGAAGCTGAACTAGAGTCTAAGGATGGCGAAATTAAAGCATTGCATGAGCGCGTCAAGTCCTTGAAAACACAACTAAACTCTTATATCGAGGATCTCGAAAAAGACCAACAAAAGAAACGGGGTGTGGATAAAGGCGGTAGTGCACTGAGCGACACCACTCTTGCTGAGAATGAAAACCATGACTACAACCAAGAAATCGTTGACAAAGTTCTTAATGGCGTGTGCGAATTTTTTAACGAGGATGCTACCATGGATGACCTGGTTCAACATCTGGACGACATGTTTGACTCATTCAAGGAGTTTGATAAAATAGTTGAAGAACTGCACCAGGCGAACACTGTTAACTCCGAATTTACCAATCTCATTGACGAGAAAGACCAGAAAATTGTAGACCTAAAATTGCAACTGAGCTCAAATATCTCGCAAATCTCGGATCTCAAAACCAATAACGAGCAAATCAAGCTGGAACTTGAGGCTCGAGACAACTCAGCTAGACTAGAGGAACTTGAAACGATTTTGAAAACCCGTGAACAAGAGCTAGATGCATCTGAAGAGCGCAAAGCAGAACTTGAAGAAGCCCAAGCCAATCTTAATGCCACCATTCAACACATGGAAAAAGAACATGAATCGTTAAAGTCTACGCACGTTCATGTTCTTCAAGAGTACAACACCAAAGAAGAGACTATCCAAATGCTTGAAGAGGAACAACAACTACTTGTGGGAGAAAAGGACCAGCTAATGGTTAAGAAGGAGCAGCTTATGAATGATAAAAAGCAGCTTATAGAAGAAAAGAAAACCCTTAAACGACAGATGGGTGCAGTAGAGGGAGAGCTGAATAACTACCGTGACGAAAATGAGAAGCTTTTAAGTCACATTGATGGCCTAGATGAGAGCTATGAGCAGCTGATGCGATTTGTTGATGAAAAAGATACTTTAATCAACAATCTTACCAAGGAGTGCACCAAGCTCACAAAGGATATCAAGAAGTTGCACCACAACTACAATAAGGAAGCCTCAAAGTCGAACTCCCTTGAGCGCCGAATTCTCTCCTTGGTACAAGCAAATAGGTCAGTGAGCTCGTCGCCCGGAAACGTTTCAGTCGGCACTGCATTCAAACAGAAAACTTTTCAGCGCATGCTCCAGCTTGAGAAAGATCACGAGGAAAATCAAAATGAGCTTCAGGTTCTTCGTGCTGAGCTCAAAACTGCCGAGCAAGATCTCATCACCCAGTCTGAAAAATATGCTAGTCAGGGCTCTGACTTTTTCGGCTTATTATCAAACTTGTTAATGCTTGTTAGTAAATCAATTGATGAAAAACCCTGGCATGACAAGCTTGCACAATCCATGGATGATATTCGAGCAAACCCAACAAATCATGTCAACAACTGCAACATTCTTTGCACACTCATTCTTGACGGAGTCAAAATTATTGCCGACAACTGTGTGTTTTACGAAAACCAAATTACAAGTCTTAAACAACAACAGTCCCCCGAAGCCATACATCTACCGAAAAACCAACAGGAATACCAACATCATCAGCATCAATTGAAAAACCCCAAACAACAAAACCAGTTCCGTACGGCGAGCTCGGAGCTAATGCAGCGCATGTCATCTACATTTACGGGCCAGATTTGGATTTACCGTTACACCGAGATGAAAAAGCGGTTTGAAAAGGAGCGAGAAGCACGTAAGCTTGAATTTTCGTCTTACCATGACTATGTCCGCAAGCTCGAGGATGATCTTCACAAGTATCAGCTCCAGTATAAAACTGCCGCTGAAACTCTCAATAGTTTGCTGCAGCCCCAGTCACAGACACAAGGACTCTAAGTGCAACTTTAGTTCGACAGTGACAGTCAGCCATAGCGGCGACAAAAGTCTAGTATTTAAATTTTATTTATTCATTTTTTTCTTCATGTTTATTGATGCATCATACTCAATGAGTTTTCATTGGTTCATTAAATTATTATCATTATCATTATTGCCATAATCATCATTATCACCGTCATTACTAGTATTGTTACTGGTACTATTCTTATTAGTCTTTGGGATATCTTTAACAAACGGTAAATATACTATGTATATATATTCTAATTACATTGGTATGTAAACTTGAGCCAACAAACAACCTAATTTATACGTGGATTTTTTTATTTGTAGTGTATTCTCTAAAGAAAGAGGCGCAGAATCCGGTGGCGTGGAATAAACCCTGCCAAAAACCTGATGCTAACATGACTGCCCACCACCAAGCCATGGTGGGGATGATGTTCGTAGCAGCGGGTTATCGCCGGTCTCAGGGTGCTCCAGGCCACCATGGGGCTAGCCCCAGCTTGTGAGAATTGGCCGGATGTGTTCGGCGTAATGATGGACTGCAACCGATTAGGAAGAAGCATGTGCATCTCCCGCTTTTGAAAGACGTTTGGATACTTGGCCTTGATCTCGTCCCCTTTTCACAACAGTTAGAATATGTACAGAACAAACAAAAAATATTTCGACAGATAAAATCACCATTCTGTGAGTACTTACACCCAGTCATTTTAAGTGCGCTAGTAGCGGCAATGCTACTGCTTACACTGCTGTCACTACTGCTGACCTTGGTAGTTTTCTTTGGAGCTATAAGGTCCAGCCGTTCCAGCACATTTGGTGTCAGAAATCGAGAAATTCGTATATCTTCCTGAACCCAGCGACTCGAATATTTTGATCTTGAAAGATAAAGTCGTTCTAAAACATTGTGTTAGTGATAAACAAGAGAGGATTGAATGTCCTTTGTTTTCTCTCTTACCTTTGGCACGAGTAATCCCTACAAAGAGCACGCGTCGCTCTTCCTCGATTGCTTCAGGGGAATCAATGCTGCGATAGAACGGAATGGAACCATCGTTGACGTTATAAATAAATACATTCTTCCACTCCAAGCCCTTTGCAGCGTGAATAGTCGAAATTACCAATTGCTATCATAAAACATTAGTAAACTGACATCATATTTCAAAATTTAATGGCGACACTTACACCAAATTGTGGTTGTACATTGTAGAAAGAAGTACTATGCAGCAACACCTCGAGAAAAGACTTTTGCTCATCTGAGCGCTCCATCTTCGACTGGATAATAGATTCGAGAGAAACCAGATACTTTTTCAACGTCGTAAGCTCGTGCTTCCTCACCAACAGATTGGTTGACGATGTGCGCTTGGCCACCCGGACAAAGTATTCTATCTCATTGAGCACATAGTCAACAGCGCAGAATATGCGCTCAATCTGCTCCATGTTTTCGTCTTCAAGCAAGCTGCAGGCATGATCCAGCATGCCCACAAATTCTCTAATTTTGAGGCCTGCTGCGGGTGTCGCCCACAGTTTGTAGTTTCGAAGTTTTTCAATAAGTGGGCTGTTGTCATCGACTGTCTCGAGTACCTTGGAAAGTAACCCTGGCGCCAGAAAAGGTTTGTAGCCACGCAGCAGCTCAATTAGAAAAATATTTCGCTCTGGAAAGTGCAATGCGCGTAGGATCGTAAGAACTACGGAGGCCGTCTCTGTTTCCAGAAGTGACTTGCCGCCGACAAAAATTGTGTTAACGCCGTGCGCTTCAAAACTGTTGACAAGCTGACCAGCAGTATAGGACGACCGTGTAAGAACAACAATATCCTCCATAGGCACACCTTGGTTTTTATGGAGATCTAAAACTTCTTCAACAATCCATGAGCATTCTTGAGATTCAAGATCAAATGTTGCCAGTTTTGGTTTTATGTGCTTAAGCTCTGGGGCATAGGATTTTAGTGTGATTGCTTCCGGAGTACCTTCCACTAACGAATTAGCCAAATCTAGCACTAGTTGCTGAGATCGATAATTTTCTGTCAGTGAGATAGTAGAAAGATTTGAAATCTCCAGCTTCATCATTGTGAACATGCTGGATTCTGCGCCAATAAACCTATAAATACTCTGATTGGGATCACCCACAACGAATAACGATTTGTTAACACTTAAAGTTCTAATGATATCCCACGACGAGAAAGATACATCTTGCAACTCGTCAATTAGCACCGTTTTGTAGCTGTGAGCCACCTCAGGATACTTGTTCAGTAACTCCTTTGTAAGTATAATGAGATCATCATAATCAAGCAAATTAAATTTCTTGATCTCTTCATTATATGCTTCCAACACCCGCATGGCCTTATTAACCAATACTGAGTCATTGAGATATGCCTCCTGTCCTGTAAATCCCCGAAGCTTTGTTTTCAGCGCAATATCCTTTAGCTTGTTAAACTCTTTCCAGTCTGAAATGCCAAGTTTGTAGCGCACGTTGCTTAGCACTTGTTTTTGATCCAATTGATCTGTTACAAGATATTCAGGAGAAATTCCGAGAAGGTGGCCGTGATTGGTTAGTAAAGTGTGTCCAAAAGAGTGGAAGGTATGGATCGCAATACGATTCATAGTTTCGGTGCCGACCACAGACGCAATTCGGTCGCGGAAATCCTGCGCTGAACGATTTGTCAGAGTAAGCATTAAAATTTCCTCTGGTTCAACTCCCTGAGAAATCAGGTACGCTGCACGATAGGCTAGCGTCCGTGTTTTCCCTGTACCTGGTCCTGCTATGACCTGGGTGTTGGCATCCAATGGCTGTGTAACAGCCTCAAGCTGCTCTTTATTGACAGTGAGTTCTACTCGGAACGTCTCAGTTTCCGGTTCTCCACATTCCTGTATATAGTCTTCCTCGTAAACCATAGTCTAGTTGTATAATATATTTACGAAGAGGTGGTGGTGTATCAGAATCCGTGTGATGAATCAAACTCACGTATTAAAAGTTTAAAAAAAAAAAAGAAAATTAAGAGCGGTAAACGGAGGACCTTAAATACAACCACCTTAAAACTCAATTGTCGTTTCCTGCTAGTTGAGGTATACTGTATGTGAAATATAAATTCATTACTTAATAAATAATTTATACAAGCCCATGCCATTGGTGCTCTACGTCACGTCAACAGCTTATTATGCGTAATTTCGTAAACAATTCTTCGGCGGATGTTGGGCATATCTTCCTGAGAAAAAGTCATGATATCCTTATCCCTAGACAAGACATCGACCATTTTGCAAACAAATACACCACAATCGTGCGAGTTTTGTTGCTGAGGGCATTTCAAAGAACCCTCCATGTAATCCTCATAGTTTGCCTCTATTTCTGGATGCATATCAGCCGCCTGTTGGTACATATAGTCCTTCAAAAGCTCAAGGGCCCGCGAACCAGCGCCACTCATTGAGTCGTAAAAGTCAAATCTTTTTTCTTTGTTGTTAATAACAGCCAGACACCAGTGCGTGTTGAACCGGTTGATTGGAACAAAAACATAATCAACTTTTGTCACATCAACACCCTTTCTTTTAGCCCATCGCGCAACGGTTTTGTAGCCTTTGTTTTCGAGTGTGCTAAAAAAATGAGTAGAGAAGACAAAGGAGGACGGCAGTTTATCTGGAGTTGTTTTGGATCGCTCCGTAACCATAGACATGTAAAAATCGATAACAGTGTCGTTGAGCCAGCGTCCATCTTGAAGGGTATGCAAATCATGAATCTTAACGTCAATTCTAAATGCAGTAATAATTGTTGTGTTAACATCATTCCTATTCCACAAGTCCGTGACCACATCCAAGTCATCTTGAGGAAGTGGAGTAACAATCTCAATCTGTTTGGCCTTCTTTTCCTCTTCGGTTTTGCGTAATAGTTGCTGTTCCTTATCCCTCTTCTCTCGCATCAACGAAAGCTTCATGTAAAGCTGAGAATACAGCTCCTTTGGAGCTACTTCCGGCAGTTCAGCCGGTTGTGAAGTTTGGTGACTGTATAAGGAAGAATTGAGATAAGGGATATCTTTTTTAATTAAAGTCCTGTTAGGGTCAGGATGATAAGCTTTTCGCAGGTCATAAGAATCTAATAGAAAGCCATTCGAAAGTTCTGAAGAGCGAGGTGTTGATTGTTTTGGCAAGCCACTGGCTTGATCACGGTCCAAAAGACCGAGCTTTTTTCTCTTGATACTGTTAAATAGTTGTCTTGTGCGCGCATCGTCGAAATTACCTGCATCTGATGGAGTACTAGATTTTAAAACCAAACAGCTGCTAATTTGAGTGTCTTTAGAAACAGATGGAGGTGAAATTTTTGACTGAGAAATTGGAACAAGAGAATTCTTAAAGAGAGTTGTAGAAATTGAAGTTGTCGATGACGTATCTACCGTGGGTACAGGTTCGGCTGCGAATGGTATCACTTCTTCACTATTGTCACCTAGTACAGGGGGTTCACTTGACGGTGAACTATAAATAGTTTGACTGAAAGCGCCGGGAATTTTATCTGATGCCGTCGCAAGTATGCTATTAGCATCCACATGATGGGTGATGTTTTGCGTTGGAGATTTCAGGGATCGATGATCATTGACAGATGGTTCAGAGGTAAGCCGTCGTCGTTTATCGTTCTCTAAATTCTTCTCATATGTATCCGTGACAAAAGAGTATAGAGACTTTGACCCATTAATTAAAACTGAAGTTCCATTGACGAGAAAAGATGAGACTAGCTTACCAGAAGCGTATAAGCATGTTCCAAATGTTAACGCGGCAGCTCTTAGCTTAGCACTCGAGGAGTCTGACTCGTCATCCGAAATCTCCGGGGTTGTGAAAGGAGGTTCAGAAGTCATTGGTGAAAAATTCTGGTCTTTAACAGTATTGCAATTGTTCGAAAGCTCAATGTGTTTGTCCAAGACTTTTGGCGCTTTCTCGGACGCGCAATCGAATGCGTCGTTGAAATCTCTTTTTTTGCTGTGAGAGAACGAGCTATTAGAGCTAAACTCAGTAAAAGGCGTAGTGGAGGGTTCCAGATCAAAATCACCGTCTGGCTGGTGTTTTGATGGTGAATTAGGCATAACCGACTAGGCTTCTATGGGTCAAATGGACTTGTGCTTGAAGGTAAGATATGCGAAAAGGGTTGGCAAAGGACGCGAAATCGAGATTTGACAAAGTGTGAGAAAAAAAAAGTATAAAAAGTCGAAATGGGACAACAAGTGATTAGTAAAATTTAACTATCATTAGATAATCATTATATAACACATTAGTGGTTTTTTGTTGTTAATATTGTCCTTAGCGGCCGTCGGCTCTACCGAGTCAAACCCATCGGCTTTTCTTAGGTTGCTTTCGGCCGTATTCTCTTGGCCTTTTGGTACACGGCTCGCTTTATCTACCAAGAATTGATACTGAATTTAAAAGAGAAAATTAATACATAAAGGCCCATTTCACTCTCTTTTGGCAACGTTTTTCATCTTTGCTTCTTTTTACCAACAAAAACACTATATATATACATTACTATCATGAGTACTGAATTTGACAGAGCTACCGAAGCTGCCGAGTACATCAAGTCTCAATATCCAGCAGGATTTACCACTCCTAAGGTCGCTATCATCTGTGGTACTGGCTTAGGTGGAATCTCTACCGTTCTTTTGCCTGAAGGTAAGGTCGAAATCCCCTACGGTCAAATCCCTGGTTTTAAGCAGTCCACCGTCCAGGGCCATGCAGGTAAGCTCATTGTTGGCTACATTGGTGACAACAAGGTCCCAGTTATTTGCATGGTTGGTAGATTGCACTCTTACGAGGGCTACGATATCAAGGACACTGTTTTCCCTGTCAGAGTCTTCACAGTCCTCGGAGTTCCTAACCTCATTGCCACTAACGCTGCTGGTGGCTTGAACAAGAGCTTCCAGGTTGGAGACGTCATGATTCTCGATGATCACATTAATATGCCTGGCTTTGCTGGTTTGCACCCCCTCAAGGGCCCTAATGATGAGAGATTTGGTACGAGATTTCTGCCTTTGAGTGATGGCTATGAAATTGAACTCAGAGCCAAGGTTTTCCAGGCTAGTGATGCTCTTGGGATTACTAGAAACATTCATGAAGGTACATATGTTTTCGTTAGCGGCCCCACATTTGAATCTAGAGCTGAATGTAGATTCCTTATTGCTGCTGGCGCTGATGCTGTTGGTATGAGCACTGTTCCCGAGGTCATTGTCGCCCAGCACGGTGGTTTAAAGACTTTGGCTCTTTCGTTGATTACCAATGTTGCGGTAGTGGAAAAGCCTGCGAGCGGCAAGGATTTTGGTAAGGCTGGCACCAAATCGCTTGATGAGGGTATCGCAAGCCACCAGGAAGTACTTGAGGTTGGTGCACTGGCTTCTAAAGATGTCGAGAAGATCATCGAATATGTTGTTAACACATTGTAATCTATATATATAGACACCAAAATGCATTATTTTTTTTTACCATCACAATCTTTTGTCCTGGTTTTTATTTTTTTTATTTTATTTTTTATATAGCTTAGTCTTATAACCTCGAATAGAGCCTTACTATTACCTTAGAGTGTCAGATCTACGAAAGATCTAATGATAAAAATTTCAGGCGAGCACGTGATGTAGTCAAAATCGATCACATACTTTTGGCAGACCCTCTTGTTCTTGATCCATTTTTATGCTTATGTTTTTACATCAACATCAAAATCTCATCTCAGGTTTTTAAAAATGGCAAGAAGACTTCCTTCAGTAGACATTGTTTGTCTTTGTCATGAGGACTCAAATTTTTTACTACCTTCCCGAAATGCTACGGAATTGCCAACGAAGAAAGAGGTCCCTGTCTCGCCAGGTCTCAGCAGAATTCCTAATTCACTGTGGGATCCATTCTCTCGTTATCCGCTCGGGTATTTATACTTTTGCGAGCATTGCCATTCTCACCGATGCCCACGATGCGTTGAAGAAGAGATTGTTTGCCGATTTTGCCCACAGTGTTTGTTCGAAGTGACCCCTACAAGCGCTAGAGCCGAAGGAAATAGATGTACACGAAATTGTTTCAGATGTCCGCAATGCTTAACAGGCACCAGAGTCGTGCCCAGTTCTAACAGCGACAAATCTGTCATTAAGTGCCCATTTTGCGATTGGACATCCGATGGGTTTGCTGCGAAAAAATCGACAGGTATGGTTAACGCTGTCAAACAGAGCAAGGGACGAAATCAGACTAAAATTGACGAACGCTTCAAGGAAATGCGAAATTTTTATTTCCAGCGGAGCTTGGAAGAGGGAATGACCCTCGCAGCTATGAAAGGGTTTGACAAGGGGGCTAATGAGGATGACGATACTGCCAGTTTGCAAAGAGTTACTTTAGACCACAAGAACACAACTTTTGCAGAAATTTTGGAGAAGAGAATTCGTGATAAAAGCAGAAAAGACCCTGGTTCAGAAATTTATCATGATATTGAAGAGGTTGATGAGAGTAACGATCAAAGCCGAGCATTTTTGGAGGCCTCTTCAACAGCAGATATTTACAACACTCAGCCCATCGATGTTACACCGATACAACGAGATCTAATTGATCTCAAACAAGAATATCCTCTACCACAACCATTACGAGGAAAGAGAACGAAAAGATGCAAAGGTTGCCATCATCTACTAGTTAAACCGGAAGCAAAACCGACGTCTACAAAGTTCAAAATCAAACTAATGGCGTTGAACTATTTTCCTGATATGCGAGTTTCATTCCCTTCTGAGATTTCCAAAGCTCCGGTTTTAGTTTATGATGAACCTCAGACAGTCTATTTGACTGTGTCTAATCCTATGCATGTTCCGATGAAAGTCGTTTTATCCACAATCCCTTCTCAGCCTCACTCAGTAACTGTACTGGCCCCAAGTTTCACACTTGGAGCGGGGGCTGAACTATGGGACGAGGCGTCTTTGGTAGCTGGTGTCCCATCTCAATTCATCTTCAGAGAAACCAAGGTGACACAAAGAATCATGATGGAGGGAATTAGGACTAATAATCCAGAGGAAGGAATTATTCAGAGAGGACCTAACTGGTGTACCATCGCTGTTGAGGTAATTCCTAGTACTAAACAAGGTGTCTTGGAAGTGCCATTGTTTGTAAGTTTTTCCTTTACCGTTTCCAGCGATGACAACGAGTCAGAAGATCCGAAAAATTCAGAAAGTTCTGAATCTGATGAAGAAGTTATTTCTATTGGATTCTGGGCGGTACTCTCCGTTGCTAGCATTAAAGACGCCGGTGCATGATAAGCATTTTGTCGGAGCCGGGTTCTTATTTACAGCGTATATGTGGGTCTAACGTAGATCATATCACATATTCCCAACGCTGAAATTTTTTTTTAATGAAATAATTAATCTCCCATTTGCATTTCCCATTTTCTACATCATCTGTTTTCACACTAAAACAATACCAAATAATATTCTGAAAGAACAATGGTCAAGTCGTATTTGCGTTTTGAGCAAGAGTCAAGTTTTGGCGTTGTTTCTTCCAAGTCGAATTTGGTCTGGCTGCCACCCAAGTCCAACACTAGCAGCGGCGGTAGAGTTATTGTCGGTGGCCTCGAGGATGTTCTCACCTGGGACCTGAAGACTGCCACCCTCTTGTCAAGATGGAACGAGGGTTCTGATAACAATTCGTCACACAGCATCTCGGAAGTCACTAGCGTTGCCGAGTACCAGGGTCAAATGGTGGCTACTGGTTACGCCAATGGTGTGATCAAGGTTTGGGATTCGCTCTCCGGTAGTCTGGTGGTCTCTTTCAACGGCCACAAGTCTGAGGTTACTGTTCTTAAGTTTGACGCTACTGGTACCAGACTGGCGAGTGGTTCGCGCGACTCTAACATCATTCTCTGGGATCTGGTTGGTGAAGTCGGTCTTTACAGACTTAGAAGTCACAGAGATCAAATCGTGGCTCTGGATTTCTTGCGCGGAAGCTCTAAAATTCAAACTGGCGAAAACGGCGAAGAAGAAGAGGAGCTCGACGAGGAAGAAAACTGGTTGCTTAGTACTGGCAAGGATGGCCTTATCAAATTATGGGATCTGGAAGCCCAGCATTGTATCGAAACACACGTCGCTCACCGTGGCGAGGCTTGGGGAATGGGCTTCAACTCGACACACAATATCGCCATCACTTCCGGCAGCGGTCAGGAGCTCAAATTCTGGTCTATCAATCTTAACGAAACAGACGGTCAAAGAGTTAAGGATATCGGTGTCATCAACAAGCAGAGCCCTGCCAGAGGACACACTATTCTTTTCAACAAGGACAACAAGCATGTTGCAATCGCCAATGCTGATAAAACTGTCGAAGTCTTCAGGATACGTTCAGCCGAGGAAATTAAGAAGTCAGTCGCCAGAAAGCTTAAACGCCGGAAGGAAAAGGGCCTCAACGTCGAACCCGGCAGTGAGTATGCTATTAGTGAAGATGATGTCACTGAAAAATTCATTCTTTACACCAATATCCGCCTGCCAGCAAAGGTTAAAAGCATAGATTGGGCCAGCTCCACCGCAACTCATATCGGACTGGTTGTCTCCACCATCAACAACAGCATTGAAACATATACTATCTCTGCCCCTCTCAACGGCAAGACTTCTAAATCCAATGGTCTTGCTGACTACACTCGCCAATATGCCATTGAACTCCCAGGGCATAGAACCGACATTAGAGCTTTGTCCATCAGCTCTGACGATAGAATGGTGGCATCTGCTTCCAACGGCTCTCTCAAGGTCTGGAACATCCGTAACCGCAACTGTATTCGTACCTTTGAGTGCGGCTACGCGCTTTGCGCCAGCTTTCTTCCTGGTGATGCCCTGATTTTGGTCGGTACCAAAGAAGGTCATCTTTCTCTTTACGATGTTGCAAGTTCATCGTTGATTGAAACTGTTGAAGATGCGCATCCCGGCTCTGTCTGGTCCCTTGACGTTGGGTCTGATGGTAAAACAATTGTGACTTGTGGTAGTGACAAGACTGTCAAGTTCTGGGAGATCAAGGTGGCCGAAGAAAGAGTTCCTGGTACCTCTCAGAAGACTATTAAGATGAAGTTGAAGCATGCCAGAACTCTTGAGCTTGGTGACGAAGTTATGTCTGTTAAACTTTCTCCTGACATGAAGCTCATTGCCGCGTCGCTACTGGATCACACCGTCAAGGTGTTTTTCACTGATACACTCAAATTTTTCCTGAGTTTATATGGTCATAAGATGCCGGTTCTTACCATGGATATCTCGTACGACTCCAAACTGTTAGTTACTGGTTCAGCTGATAAGAACATCAAGATCTGGGGTCTTGATTTCGGTGACTGTCATCGTTCTATCTTTGCTCACCAGGATCCCATCACTGGTGTGGCTTTTGAGCCCGAGACACATAACTTGTTTTCAGTTGGTAGAGATAAAATGGTCAAGTACTGGGATGGTGACAAGTTTGAAAACATTCAAAAACTTGAGGGTCACCAGTCTGATGTTTGGTCTCTGGCAGTGGCGCACTCTGGCGATTTTATCGTTACCGGTTCACATGATAAGAGTATTAGAGTGTGGGTGCGTACCGACGAACCTCTTTTCCTGGAAGAAGAGCGTGAAAAGGAGCTGGAGGAACTTTATGAGTCCAACCTGACAAAGTCATTTGACGATGATAACTTGGGCCCCTTGCAACGCGGCCAGGGTGACGATCTGGAAGACTCTGAGATGGCCAACCACGATGACGAAACCCATGTGGCTCGTGCTGGAAAGCAAACGATTGAGACTCTTAAGGCTGGTGAGCGGTTGATGGAGGCCCTTGACATTGGCAAGGCCGATCTTGAGCTACAGGCTGAGTACCAGGAGACTCTCAAGAAAAACCCTAAGGCAGCAATGCCTACCCGCAATGTCATTCTTGCTGCCCTGAACGTCTCCGCCGAGAAGTATGTGATGGATGTCATGGCCCGTATCAAGGCAGCACAGCTTGAAGACGCATTGTTGGTTCTACCCTTTGACAAGGTCATTACCCTCTTTGTTTTCATTGACAAGTGGGCGCACCATCGTTGGAATATCCCATTGGTGTCGCGAGTCCTTAGTGTTGCACTCAAGATTCATCATAAACAGATTGTTGCCAACCAAATCATGCGACCAACGCTGGAATCTCTACGTGGGGCCCTGAGAGCTGGTCTTGAGCTTCACAAAAATCAAATTGGTTACAATATTGCTGGTCTTAAATTCCTCAAACAAAACTGGGAGTTACATCATAAAAAGGAGTTTATTGATGAAAAACAACAGCGGGAAGAAGAAGACAGACTTACCAAAAAGAGAACTTTCACCACGGCTGCCGTTTAAGCAACTGGAAAAAAAAAAAAAGAAGGATCGATATACGGTTGGCTGCTGCCCGTCTTTTTTTATTATGTTTATTTCAGTTTGCTTTTTATGGGAGTCTCCAGTTTTTCAAGTTTTTTTTTATTTTAGAAATGTTTATAGTTAATTATTCAATCAATGTGTATTCTTGTATGTCTTTGTTTGTTTCAGAACAGTAGAAAAATTCTTCTAAATAAGAGAAAAAAAAAGAAAAAACAAAAAACATAGTTTATTAGCAAAAATAAAATTAAACGAATATGTAAATCAGGTCCTCGTGATTCCGTGTTTGAATGGTATATGTATACTTTAACTGAATTGAAGTTAAATAAATATTGACCGAGTTATGGGAGAGAGAAAAGTTAAACAAATTGAATAAACAAATCGTACAAAAAAGATAAGGTAATGATGAAAAAGGGAAGTTTCAAAGAAGCCGCAGGAGGGTTGAAAAATATTAATGGTCTTTTCTTTTTTCAATGCTTAGATGCTGATTTTTCTATTGCCTTTTCGGCGTCCGCAAGTGCACGAGCCCTGGCAGCAAGGTACTCTCTATTATCTTCATCTTCTTGATGCTTTAGAGCATCAAGACGACGCTGCTTTTCAATCTCAGTTTCTTCATCTTCATCAATATCAGATTCAGACTCAGATTCAGACTCAGAGTCGGTATATTCATCATTAGAGGAGGAAATAATAGATGCCTTATGGGGCACAGGAGACGCCGACCGTAAATTGAGTCCCGTAGAAGACTTCTTTCCAGCTCCAACTGCCTGGGAGGCCGTGGTGGCTGGCTTTGATCCGGTCTTCTCAGCACCACTTGAAACAGCAGCTGAAGAAGCCGAGGCGTCGGCAGTAGAAGGATTAGCCTTAGCACTGCTGCTACCGCCTGACTTATCGTCGTTAAAAAGTTTATGTAGCTGCTTTTGGAGACGATCGTCGTCAATATGCTCGCTAGGCTTAGAAGATGTGAGCACTGGCACAAAACTAGTGTCTCCCTTGGAGCTGCTTGCATGTGTCGAATCATTCTTCTTAAGACCAACAAGGGACAAAGTGCGGTTAAGACTTGCTGTAAGAAACGATTGTGACCGTGCAAGTGGCTTGGGCACAAAATTGCTCTCATCTTCAGAAGTAGCAGGTTTGTTGGCAACTCTGTATCTTCTAATAACTTCACCCTCAAGGTTTTCAATGATAATATCATCGTCTAGTCTGTAAGCAACAACGCGGCGGCCACCACTAACAGGCTCCAAAATACTTCTAGGGCCTCTTTTGTGTTCTTGGGGTGGACGGCTATCAAAATTGTCTAAAGACTTTTTGGTGAGTGATGGCAAGCGTGTAAGGGCATTGGGGCTTTCGGGTTTAACGTTAGTATCAACCGTGTCAATGACCTCTCCATCACTGTCCTCAATAATCATCTTGCTACCCTCCTGATAGGCCTGAATACCGTTAGCGTCATCGCTCTTCACTTGCTTCAACTTAAGGGACGGCAAAACAGCTTGAATATGGTCTCCATTTTCCTTCTTGATAACGACAGGCAAAGGCTCTCCAGCATGGAGGGCAGCAACCGCGGCTCGCTCATCTTCCTCAACCTTTTCACGTTCGGCCCTTCTACCAGCGTTAAGGTCAATGGGGATATTCTGAGGAACATGCGGTTCATCGGATGACCTTCTATGTTTTCGCTTATTTTTTCTGCGGCGAGGCATGCCACCTGCAGGCTTGGCAACCTTAGAGGTGGCCGGGTAGACGGCACCAGCGTTTTCATTATTTTCTGTGGTAGTAAGAACATTTGTGTTGCTGTTGTCTTGCTTATGGAACGAGAAGGAGGTTCTGGTTGAATTGGTTCTTGGGAGTCGAGCGAGCCAGCCTTGCGAATGGTTACCATTCGTAGTGTACGTCATCGTAATCGTCATGTTATTGAGGCGTTTGCCAAGCGTGAAAACAGCAATGGAAGAACCGTGAACAATAATAGATGCAATAATCATAAAAGTGACAACTGGCCAAATACAAGCGATAACCATATAGTTGTGTGTACCAGGCTTCGGGAGTTCAGCTAAAGGCGTAGGGTCGTCATGCTCTAATTCTGCTCTAGCCAAAATAGAAATGAAAATAGCACCGACACCAATAGGGCCAAAATGACCACAAAACAGGGCTTCACGCCAAGTTCTGATATCTGGAATAAGAGGTTTGAGGGCTAGCATGATGGGGATTCTTCGGAACAGAATCAAGAGAATTGCAATGATAACGAGTTTCCAAGGTAGGATTCCCAATTGGGGTGCGTCATAAAGCTCCCAAGGAATGATTGCGCCAAAATAAACGAAAAAAGCCATATTAAGTAATAAGTCAATAACGTTGGAAACATGAGATTCCTCGGTTTTTCTTGCAAACCAACCATCCCAAGAGAAAGCAGCCCCTGCGGCGAAGGCAACAAGTAAATCATCAACGCCAATAATGGAGCCAACACCTGTACAAAAGAGAGCCAAGACAAAATAAAACACCAAAAAAGATTCTCTGTCAATGAGGTTTTTTTTCTCGGCAAACTTGATTAGATGTCTGCCTAGATAGCCAATTATTGCGCCAAGAATGGTACCAAAAACACATTCGTATAAAACGGTAATGACAATAAAATGAAATGCAATTTTTCCCGACTGACCGCTATAATGAATACAGTTAAGTGCGAGATAAGCAAAGGGAAAAGCCATACCGTCGTTACTACCGGACTCTGCAGAGAGTAGATTTCGAAGATGGCCCGGCACTCGCCTGGCAAACTTACCCTTACCCACTACGGCCGACGCCAAGACCGGATCAGTGGCAGTTACACAGGCAGCAATGACCAGGGCCTCGACCCAAGAGAGAGTAGGAACGAGCTTCCAGATGAAAACCGAAGAGATAAGCCAGCCAAAAGTCATTACTGGTAGCAACAATAAGAAAACAGAGAGCCAGTGCTTGAGCATATACTTTTTAGGCAACTCAACCGCGACAGCAAAGATTTGGACGACAAGGACGATTCGCGAAAGTTCAAGGGTGATGTTATCGGTGTTGCCCCATGTCGTAGGGGAAAACCAGTCAAGACAGTGAGGGCCAACAATGACACCAAAGATGGTTGCGACGGTGGCCTCGCCAATATACAGCTTTTCTTTCACGAAAAGTGAAATTAAGGAGAAGACGGTTGTAAAGCCGCCAATGACGGCGTATGCCAAATGAGGTTTATTGATCTTGAAAAAAAGATGTTAGATGAAGGATTATGAAAATAATCAAAAAAATAATAATATACATACCCATAGTTGATCCCAAGCCATGATGTTTTGTGGTGATTGGAATGCTGAAAGATTAATGAATTCTAGAGATAGAAAAAAAAAAAGAAGAGAAAAATAAAAAAAATTAAACTGAATCGATTGTGACGGAAAAAATAAAAATAAATAAAAAAAAAAAATAAATAAAAAAAAAGTTTATTTTATTTTGTTTTTAAGGCTTGATCCACATGAACGCTTGATTATGAATTTAAGCTATGTCAACTACCTTTTGGCTTTTTGTTTCCTCCCTTTTCTTGAAATTACATAGGTACGTATACTTTCTCTTCTTTAAGTAGTAGTTTTGGCTGGTTGTCACTGGCGGTTTGTTTCAACCAGTTTTGTCAGAAATACATTGTTTTCTTAACGCATTTTTTGATCTCAGATATATGTTATTTATTATTTGTTTTTGTTTTGAATGGTTTTATTCTGACTGTTGTTGAACTTGCGCTTTATCGGCCTCGGGAGAATGAAACTGAAATCTGGTTTAATTGTATTATGTAATAAATGACAAATGACTAGATACCTGAGATGTGACATTTTTGCTGTCACATGACCGACTACTTGTTTAACGCTCCAAATCTGAGATAAAACAGAAATAAACGTTAAAACCACGCAGGCCAAATCAAAAAAAATAAAAAATAAAAAATGCCATCAGCAGTACACATGCACACACTCATGTATATATAACCATTATCATTATGAGCTAGAAATCTATATTATACTTCAAAATGAACTATAACAAATTCAATGAATTGATTGAATTCAAAGACTTTAATGACTTCAATGACTTCAATTCTTTTGTACTTATGTGACTTTTTCTTTTTTCTTTTTTTTTTTAAACGAAATAATAATTAAATAACAAAAAAATAATAAACACACACATATCATTCATAGATACTACTCATGTTCTGTAGATCTAAGAAGATGCCTCACGGCCCTCTCTGTACTTGGACTCCTGCTCGCTTTGAAGCTCATCAATTTCAGGTAAAAGCTGGTTTAAGACCTCAACAGAGGCCTTGTGGAAAGCCAATTGAGCAGCGACCAGATCAGAGAGATTGCGCAGGGGCTCGGGAGTATCAAGAATGTTCTTCATGACAGAGACAGCCTCCTCAGTGGCCGCCACAAACTCATCTTCAGCCTGTTCAACTTCAACACGAGCAGCAACCTGACGTTCAGGCTTAGCACTTCTGGCAGCAGACTTAGCAGCATCGAGACTAAGTCTGGCATTGTGAACGTTTTTTCTAGCTTTAGAAGCAATCTTCAAAGAAGTGTTGAGAGTGGCAGAAAAAGCAGAGTTAAATTTGCTGCTGATAAGGGCGTCCTGAGAAAGACGGGCGTCACCAACCTTGGCCTCAGCAACGGCGACCTTCTGTAAGCCAACAGCAAGAGGCTCAGAGGAGTCACCCAGTGCCTCAGCACCGCTGGAACAGGCTCTACTTAGCGCATGGTTGAGAGTCTTGTGCTCCTTGCTAGGAGTAGACTGAGTCAGAATAGCCTGCGCCTCAGAAGCAGACTGGGCGTGAGAAAGCGTTGTAACCTTCTCTTGAATCGTCTTAGATAAGTCGACAAAGGACTCTCTGAGATTAGGCGGGTAGTCGTAGCTCTCGTTTTCGTACTGAGAAGTGACAGAGAGCAACTTTTGGTGCACGGTCTTGAGAGCATCGACTCTTCTCTCAAGCTCAAGGTACTCTTCGGGCAATTGAGTCTTTTCATCAGCATTGCCGATAGCTTCTTGGAAGAGCTGCTGGGTTCTCTTAGCGAAAGGGGAGAATTGGGCACCAAGGCCTGAAACGCTACCTTGAATACTCTGGAGTGATTTGTTGAAGTCGAAACCGGACATTGCTGAAAGAATTGATTGAGAAGTTGGTGATGTGGATGATAGAATAATATATAAAAGAACAGCGACAAGAATAATAAACAACAAAACAAACAAAAAAAATATAAAAAAAAATAAAATAAAGGTGGCACAAGTTTGAACTGAAATAACAGAGTCTGGGTAATTATGAGAACACCTGTAAATGATTAAAATCCAAAAATAACTCACAACCACCAGAAAACCCCAAAGAAACCGCCAAAGGAAACTGCTTCAAAGAAAACTTAAAGTTGCATGGTTGATTGTGTAGATAAATATAAATTGCTATAATTTATACTAAATTACACTAATACAGGCTAATATTTGCTAAACTTTTTTTTTTTTTTTTTTTGAAAATCCCTTGGACATAATTTTTTTTTACTTTTAACAATTATTTTTTTTTTTATTACCACACACAATAATAACACAATTT
>Ga0160505_100393_pt1 | contig 26308 bp, 23 predicted proteins | sample DIDeMG_FD_108225 | JGI IMG/M metagenome (GOLD analysis project Ga0160505, IMG submission 108225) | Enriched chicken feces microbial communities from UW Madison campus, WI, USA - DID2874_E49_Stillage MG | ecosystem: Host-associated > Birds > Digestive system > Large intestine > Fecal ... | reverse complement strand
CCAATGCACCAAATGTCCATTGAACACGTCCATCCACTAGTTAAGGTCAAGAATTCATTATATAGTACCTAGCAATCATCGCCTCATACCAAATTTTAATGATTTATGGGAAAATTACATCTGTCTTTCAAATTCTATTTTTTGTGTTTTTTTGATCCATTTCTTTGAACCAATCTCCATTTACTCGATGTTCACTTTGTCCACTCCATATCCACGCCATTATCAGTTTAGTTATTATATTCACTCCAGTACTCAGTTCAAAGAGTTGATGTCCCTAATAATCATGTCTCCAATTACATCAATTGTCTTCATTTCATTCGTGTTCTGTTCAATTCTTTTTTCTCTTTCTTGAATTGGTATTAATTTGAAGAATCCACATCATTAGAAGGCTAAAATTCTCTTTCACCTCCCTTTCCCTGTCTTCACCTTTCCCTCCAATCTCACTCTCGCTTATCTATATACCACAACGCGAATTGGCCCATTCAACAGCCTCACAGTCCACAACCAAGAACAACTACCAAGAATGATAATAAACCGTTACATCCGAAAGTTTCCTTTCCGAATCACTATCTGCCTCACTTTCGATCGTATTTTATCTTTTGCTCTGGATTTTTACAACCAGTTTCTATCTCTAATTCACACGTGATTGTGTACACGTGATATACTCCTGGCCAATGAACACTCTCAGATTCTCACCAGTTAGCTGATTTTTTTATACCATCGGGTTATATAGTTGACTGTTGTTCACCTATCTCATCGGTACTCTATCATCAAAATGTATGTTTATCCGTTGTCTTTGTGTGCGTTCTAGCGTATTCCTGTCGTTTCTGTCTTGTCCAATCCAATTGTTCCCCATTAGTGTTGTTGAATTCCTGTTACGGAATATCACTCTATATCAATGTCATCCAAGTCCAAATTCCCATCGTCGACGCCTAGGAAAGTAGAGCAATCAGTCATTATAGCCTACTTATTCACTGAAGGTCTTTTTCCCCCTGTTCGTTGTCGTCTTAATGGTCTTTAATAGGTGACTGCAGCCCAATACTGAGGAGCGGCTATTAAGTGGGAAGAATCGCTTCATGGGCCCACCTAAGAACGTTCCATCATTAGCATTCGGTTGCTTTAGCGAAAAACTTGTTATTCATGTCCAACACCAACCAATTTCGCTCAATTTCTCCGTTGTTATCCATATCCAACATCCCTACGCATTCTTTCACTATCACCAACTCATACTAACTATTCAGGCTCTCCCGCACACTTGCTCGCACTGTCAGACAGTCCAGATTGTTGACCACCACTAGAATGTTGGCCCAGGCCAAGGTTGAGACCAAGATCTCAGCCTCTTTGGCTGATGTTACTGGCCCAGACTCCTTGGTTGGTCCAGGTGCAAAGCCAGGTACCATCCCAACCGAATTTGACCAGGCTACTGGTTTGGAGAGATTGGAGTACTTGGGTAAGTTGGAAGGTGTTGACGTCTTCGACATGGAGAAGCCAATCTTCGAAGGTTCTGGATCTCTTAAGGACCCATACTTGGTGCCAACTTACATTGGATACCGTTACGTCGGCTGCAGAGGTAAGGGTAACGAAGACCACAAGGCCTACTGGATGAAGGTTGAGGAGGACAAGGCTTCCAGATGCTGGCAATGTGGTACTGTGTACACTGCCAAGTACTTGGGTGAGCCAGGTCACCACCACCACTAGACGAACGTCATTTGAAGCATATTCGAAGTCCGGCTGTGTAGCTGCATTAAAAGATAAATTTAGAGATTGTAGGAGGTATTGCTGTACTTTTGGAGTGAGGTAGCTCGACAGAGAGTAATCCTATTGTCGTGTGGATTCTAGTGTTACCACTGAATCACTTTATATTTTATGTGTACTCTATCTTTCCATTACCCCTCTATTGTTCCTTCATTATATCACTCTATCAATAGTCAATCATAATTACCATACCATGACGCTATCGATCAGTACGGTTTTCTCATGACTTTACCATGACTCTAATGTTACATTACATTTTCTCTACCGAATTTCTTGTAAACTTCCTTCACAAACTTTCTCAGACTGATTACCTTTTCCCTAATTATCTCTCCAATATTCTCTTACCATATATCTTTCTCGTAATGCAATGCCTGTTTGATTCTTCCAAGCATTCCAGTAATAACTAGCTCCAGTACTTCCATCCATTCCAATTTCGATCTATGCTCAGTATTTCTCCGATATAATTTCACACCATTACACATCCAAGTGATCCCTACTCCACTTATCAATCACTCACGCAATAACTTCAATTTCGTCCATGTATGGCATTTTGTATATCTTAGGGTCCATATTCCGTACCTCGCACCCAATTCCTCTCCACATTTTCCACATTTATCAGAATGCCTCATACTCAAAATCTACAAATTGCCAAACTTTTTGACTTCCCATCTACATAATCCTTTCCAATCTTCCCAATATAATCCAATTCATTCTTTTCCGGCAATCTTTTTTTTTTTACCTTTTTTCCATCAATTTCACACACTAAACTTCTCTTTAGTCTACTCAGTTCTGCCCCACCTTGCTCGCTCGCTCTTGCCTACATAAACTACCACTATGGTGTAAATTTCATTGTCTTCCATCGTCGTTTTTCTCTTAACCAACTACTTCAATGAAACAAAAGGTGCTTGTAATTGGCGATTTGAACACAGAATTGCCCGAATATAAGGAGTTTACCTCCAAGTTCGAGTGCATCCGCTACGAAGTTCCACTCTCCAAATCCCAATTGATTCAAGACTTGAAAACTACCTACTCCGACATCAGCGCCATCTACGGTGCCTGGCTCGGTTTTGTGTTGCTTGGAGGTTTCAAGGATGACATTTTGGCTGCCGCTCCACTGTCGTTGAAAGTGGTATCCATCTGTTCTGTCGGCCACGACCACTATGATGGAAAAGCCATGGCTGACCGTGGTATCATCTTGACCAATGTTCCACTGGACGGTGCTGCTGAGCCCGTAGCCGACTTAGTATTGTTCAACACTTTGGCTGCCTTCCGAAACTTTAAGATTTCTTCGGAAAACTTCGTGGCAGATATTAACCACACGGTAGGTGTGAGAAAGACCCTTGACTCTGGCAAATTCGACTCGGCCTCGGGAAAACCGGTATTGGCCAGCACCGAAGGCTATGCTTTTGGTGAGTACGTGGCCGGACGGCCATGTCTTAACCCCAAAAACCACCATGTGGTGATTGTAGGTTTCGGCAACATTGGAGTGACCATTGCTAGACGGTTGTCTGCGGTGGGAATGCACATCCACTATGTTAAGAGGTCGCCTCTTTCTGCTGCCGAGGAGAAAGACTTGGGTTTCCCAGTTACATACCATCCATCCGTTGGTGACGCAGCCGATGTGGCTGACTTGGTGGTGATTGCATGTCCTGGAACTCCAGAGACCTTCCACTTGATCAATGCAGACACCATCGAGCAATTTGCAAAACCAATCCGTATTATCAACATCGGTCGTGGACCTGTGATTGACGAGAATGCTTTGGTGGACGGCTTGGAGCTGGGAAAGGTTGTGTTTGCTGGTCTTGATGTTTTCGAAAACGAACCAACCGTGCATCCCAAATTGTATGGTCGCCAGGACGTGATTTTGACACCACATGTGGGGGCCTCGACCGTGGAGAACTTTGACTTTACTGCGGTGAGTGCCATGAAGAACATCGAGAACGTGTTATTGGATGGAGGCCGTGGGTTGACTCCCGTCAATTAGGCAAGAAAAATTGTTTTATAGAATGAGGTTGGTAGAAGATGAGTGTCTGATCTTATAAATAGATGTTGGTTGGCGATGTTTCGGTTGTAGGAATCAGAGAGCAATTCGTTCTTTCATTACTCATTTTATTGGTCGAGACTTATAAGGAGGGTAGTTACGGCATCTTTATATAGTTGAAATCCAATCGAAGTGGGGTAGATCAAGTAGGCTGATCTGTGTTGGAATTATCGGTACAATTAAAATGTGGTACTCGAAATCAATAAAGTTCACTATCTCAGTAGACAATCTTTTCAAGAGTGATTATTCTGGCGTCACTTACCTTAATGTTTCTAGAATTTATTAATTAAGCATTTGAGTGTAGCCAATTGAATTCACCGTGAAATAATTACTTTTAGCAATTTTTTACTGTTAGCACAATTAATATGAGATTAAACCGACTAACACAATAGCATCATCAAATTCCTCATACCAGCTATTCAATCAAAACCTTACAGCATACGAACAAATGACAGTTCAAAAGTACTAATCAGTATTAGAAATGATTCAAAAAAAAGAAACAAGTACATAAAAATTGTACAGTGAAAATGCAAAAGTTATCAATCCTAGTGAGATGCACCTCCTGATTCTCAATTCAACAACGCCTTGGCCTAATCTCGCATTTGGGTCTGTTGCTCACCCTTTAACGTCACAATGACTCCAAACCCTCCATCCAAAAGAAAAAAAAAATACCTTTGCAAATGAGGCCAAAATCCAGATTGAACGAAAATATACATCAAAAATTAAAAACAAAAATTATTTAGTTATTCCTTTCATTATGTCACCTATCACCTTATTTAGGTCTCTACACAGACCAACGGTTTCCGAAGCACAACTCCAATCAATTTGCACCACCATTTAATTTTTAAAATATAATAATTATACTCAGCAACTTCTAACCCCCAAATCTCCCCAGATCGATCCCAAATTCCTCCAGAACAACCCGAATCGCCCCACAAAACTCTACTATTCTCGGGTCGTGTGTGTACCTATTTGGACCCACCAGTCTCTCAGATCCACTATCTTCCCCAGCAATACATTCACCAATAACTACACCCATGGCGTCGCTATATCTCGGCGTCTACCGCGCCATCTACGACTACGATGCGCGTGCCGATGAGGAGTTGTCCATTCACGCTGACGACTTGTTGTACTTGTTGGAGCAATCCGATGTGGACGACTGGTGGAAAGTCAAGAAACGAGTGTTGCCAGTGGGCGACGAGGAGGTGGACGAGCCTGTGGGTTTGATTCCGCTGAATTACATAGAGGAGGTATGTCCTTTCACCGTGGAACTAGGCCGATAGTGCCGCTGGCTCCTGCCTTTGCAATATCAATCTGTTACTAACACATTAGGCTCCTGTTGTCAAGAAATGTACAGCATTGTATGACTATGACAAGCAGACCGAAGAAGAGCTTTCGTTTAAGGAGGGTGAATCCTTCAATGTTTACGATTTGAACGATCCAGACTGGTTGCTTGTGGGAGACAGTGCCCGACAGGCATTTGGATTCATTCCAGCCAATTACGTTGAGATTGGTGAGGGTTCAGCTGCGCCAGTAGCTGCTCAGGCGGATCCAGCAGCTACTGGAGCTTCAGTGGCGGGCTATCAGGCCCCTGTGCCAATTTCCAACTTTGCTCCGCCTCCACAGCGTCAGGATCGTATTCAAGGAACGCAAAACGTGGAGGAATCAGTGGAGCGCGTTGATGTGGCCTACGACGAGGAGGAAGAAGATGAGGCTCCACCTCCTATGCCTCTGAGACCTACAAACACAGGGCCACAAGCGGAGTCTGGCAATGGAGATGAAGTAGTGAGAAATGTGCCAAGACCAGTGGAGACTCATCAGACCGGCAACTACGAGCAGGAGGAAGACGTAGATAAACAGGAACACAGTTTCGATGGTGAGTATTTCAGATGGTACATTGACGAATTGGACGGCCGCAAGAAGCGTGCAGTGGTCCTTTCTGTTGGCAATGGCTTAATCATTTTGAAACCAAACCCCAAGAAGCTGCGGATGCGGTCTGCATCGTCACTCGACAATAACTGGCGAATCCGTGATATGGTGGAGTACAATCATGAGAAGAAACATGTATTTTTAGAGTTCAAGAACCCTAGTGCATCGTTGGAGTTGCATGCTGGTTCCAAAGATGTGGCTGAGGCCATTGTGGCTGTTCTTGGAGATTTGAAGGGCGCCGAACAAGCCAAAGGCTTGAAGGAGGTTGCAAGAGCGTCTCTGACGAAGACGGACGCTAAAAACAGAAGAGTGGGTCGCTTGCTCTATACGTTCAAGGCTCAGAGCCACGATGAATTGAGCTGTAAAGAAGGTGACGAAGTGTACATTGTTGATCTGAGTAAATCCAAAGAGTGGTGGATGTGTGAGAGAACCTCTGATGGAAAGCAAGGTGTCGTTCCTTCGAGTTACATTGAGATTGTGGGAACTACTAACCTAGACAAGTTGACTGATGGAGTTCAGAGGAGAAAGTCCGAGCGGGCTGGATCTACCAAGGGTCGCGTTGTCGACCTGGGCTCATCCAAAAAGAAACATCATCGGTACTCAAGAGATGAGAGAGACAAAATTAGAGAAAGCGACAGGGCCAAACGTGACCGTGCGGATAGAACCGCTGCAGATGATAAAAACATGCCCAACTTTCACCGTGTGCGGACATGGATCGACAGCTCGGGCTCTTTTAAGGTTGAGGCAGAGTTTTTGGGTTGTGTGGAAGGTAAAATTCACTTGCACAAGACCAATGGAGTCAAAATTGCTGTTGCTGCCACCAAATTGTCCATCGAGGACTTGGAGTATGTGGAGAAAGTCACTGGAACTTCTCTACAACTGTACAAAGACGAAGTCTTGCGTCAAACGGCAAAGAAGAAGCTGTCTGGTGCTCGCCATGAAGGCGAATCCAAACCCACTTCTGTTCCTGCTGTTGAGCCTAAAGAGACTCCAAACAGACCAAGGCTGGCTACTGCGGCAATCAATGATGTTCCCCCTCCAAAGCCAGACAGATCAAAGTCAACTGCGATGACTGTTGGAGAGCCAGACTACGATTGGTTCGAATTCTTTCTTCAGTGTGGTGTGGATATCGGCAATTGTCAGCGTTACCTGATTAACTTTAGTAAGGAGCAGATGGATGAGTCTATTCTTGAAGATATTACACCTTCACTTTTGAGATCACTCGGTTTGCGTGAAGGTGACATTTTGCGGGTTATGAAACACTTGGACGCGAAGTTCGATCGTAAGAAACCTGTTGAGAGTGAGGCTCCTTCAGGTAGCTTATTCACTGAACCAACTGGTGCATTAAAGAACAACAGCACAACAGAGGTGTCCAAGATCACCGCAAGTGCGCTTCCAGATCCTTCTCCTAGAAAGGAGGTACAAGATCCTATTGGATCCGGTACCGCTTCTAAGTTCGAAGATGATGCATGGGCTGTTAAGCCAGCTGCCCGTTCTAACGAAGATCTCACCAGAACTACCTCGCGGCCACAGTACACTGGCTCCTTGCAGGATCTCGTGGACATCAAGCCTTTGGAAGCCAACAAGCCTCCGCAGACTCCAGAGAAGGACGCACATCTTAGACCGGCTCAAGTTGCCTCAACACCTTCTGCTCCTGCAATGACCCCAGTGAAGACTGGAACATTGATCCAACCCAATCAGCAGTTCTCAGTGCAAAAGACGGGGTCGAGCACTCAGCCATTGGTGGCATCAAGTACAGGAGGGCTCATTCCAGTTCGTACTGGTGGTTTAATTCCTGTTCAGACCGGTGGACTCATTCCAGTTCAACCAACTGGATTTATTCCTATCACTGCTCAGCCCACAGGCTTTGTTCCAATCCAAGCTACTGGGGGAATTCTTCCTCAGTTGACGTTTGGTATTGTGCCATTGCAGACTGGCACACTGACTTTCACTGCCCAGAAGACAGGCCCTCAGACCGTCCCACCAACGACATTTGGCCAAATGCCTATGCAACCAACGCAGTCATTTGTCCCCTTGCAAACAGGTAATGTCACCATGCCACAGACTACTTTCAACCAGCCTATTGGTGGCAACCAGGTAATGGGTGGAGCTTATCCTCCAATCTCGGGCCAGGCCACTGGTGGACTTGCCAATACGTTTGTGCCGCAATCCACATTTGGCAAACAAATCACTGGTGGGTTTATGCCGCAGCCAAGTTTCGGTAACCAAGCTACTGGTGGAATGCCACCAACTTCTTTTGGCAGCCAATTTACCGGTGGAGCAATGCCACCAACCTCTTTTGGAAGTCAAATTACTGGAGGAGCAATGCCGCCGACCTCATTTTCACAACAGGCTACTGGAGGAATGATGCCGCAAACCTCATTTGGCAATCAGGCCACAGGTGGTTATAATACCCAGAGTATGGACCAAATGACCAGTATGTTTCAGAACACCTCTGTAGGTGGGGCATATCAGCCACAGTCTAATGGTTTCCAACAGTCATTTGGTCAGCAGCCTACAGCTTCATTTGGCCAGCAGCCTACGTTTGGTCAGCAGCCTACGTTTGGTCAGCAGCCTACGTTTGGTCAGCAGCCTACGTTTGGCCAGCAACCTACTACTTTTGGCCAATTCGGACAGCCACAATTTGGCCAGCAGCCACCAAGTTCCTTTGGCCAGCAACCGCTGACTTCTTTTGGACAAATGCCTACTACAAGTTTTGGCCAACAGCCTCAATTTGAAGGCTTTGGAACCCAACCCTTGCAGTCGCAGCCAACGGGCCAGGGATTCGGAAACGCTCCTCAATTGCAATCCCAACAAACAGGAAGGAGAGCAAACTTGCAGGCTGCCACTGCAGACAATCCATTTGGATTCTAGAAAGCATTTTTTCCCAACCATGACCTTGTTTTATGTTTCGCATCCATTTCGCAATGATTTGATACATGAGTGTTGCAATGTGCATTTTGCTGCAATACCGGCCACCGCCACTCAACCTCTTTTAAAAAAAATTTTTAAAGAATCGACGACTATTTTCTTTTTGTTATGTGTTTCTCCTACGTTACCTCCCGTTTTTCCTGCGCTATCAACTTCTTTCTCTCCAACCCCTTGCTCTTGGATTCCCCCATTAAAGGTGACTTGAATCTAGTAATGGGTTTGTATGTCCAGTTATGTAGTGGCTGTACTCATATGTGTCCATGTGATTTTGAGGATGTTACTGCTTTTCATCTCTTCTTGGACGAATTTAATGGCGTTTCTGCTGATTCCTTGCGCTTCGGTTCTCTGATTTATGGCAGAGACGCTTTAGTTTGGGTCAACCATGTCAATATCGAAATTTTAAAGTCCAAATTGGAAATGACGGAGTCACCGAGAGACAAGAATGGGGAATTGGTTAAATCCAACAAGGTAGCCCAAATGAATAGCCCAGGGAGCTCTGATGCCAACAGTAGAATGGGCAATGTTTCTGTCAACAGCCAATTACTTGAAATCTTATCTCAGCCACTTTATACGGTCAATTCTGACACTAGTTCGCCAGGCTTTGATGGTGACATAGATAAGTTTCGTGCCATGTTGGGAAAGCCCACGGCCATGACCGTTTTGGGAATGGAGCGGGCCAAATTGTTGACGGAGAGGAAGCCGTTTTACGAGGTCTGTGAAGTGGCCTCTCACAACCAGACACTCTCCAAACTCTGCTTGAATCCCAAAGCAATTGGCCTGAGTGTTCAAGATTTACCTTCGAATGCCAAAACTCATAAGGTGATCCAATCATGCAAGTCCCTCATAGGCAAAGATGTGCTTACTTGCGTTAAAAATAAGATTCACTACTTGCCATTGGTTACTAGCTCCACTGATATGTATTTGGGTAATTGCTCTTACTTGGATACCTGCCACAAGTTGAAGAGTTGCCGATACTTGCACTTCTATACACTTAATCCTCCTCCTAAGAACGAAGGGAAGGGTGAAGGCAAAAACGACAGCAAGAAAGTCGAGCGGAAAGCATCTGAAACAGATCTCAATAGTTTTTTGGCTATCGAATACACCATTGGAGAGTGTTTTGATGCCATCCTGAAACCAATTCTGCCTCCACAATGGATCAACTGTGATGTTCGAACGCTTCCATTTAATATTCTTGGAAAATTCTCGGCTATCATCTCAGACCCCGCATGGGATATCCATATGTCACTTCCATATGGAACCTGCAAGGATAGTGAGCTATTGTCGTTGCCAATGGGAGAGTTGCAAGATGAGGGTATCTTGCTACTTTGGGTAACAGGAAGGTCAATTGAAATTGGCCGCAAGGCATTGGCGCAGTGGGGGTACACTGTATCTGATGAAGTAATTTGGATCAAGTTGAACCAGTTGAGACGTACCATTGTCACGGGAAGAACGGGCCACTGGCTCAACCACTCAAAAGAGCACTTACTTTTGGGAATTAAAGGGGATCCCGTGTGGCTCAATCGGAAGATTGACTTGGATATCATTGTAAGTGGTACTAGAGAAACACTGAGGAAACCTGATGAGCTCTACGGGATGGTTGAACGCATGGTAGGTCGACACTCTCGGAAATTAGAGATCTTTGGCCGAGATCACAACATCCGCCCAGGATGGTTCAGTAAGTACAGTGGAAACTTCAAATCATAACAATTGCATTACTAACACATAGCTATTGGAAATCAGGTCACCGGTGTGTCTTTGCACGAGAAGGAAGTCTTGGATAAGTTCAACAAGTTCAAGGCAAAGAAGTAGAAATCTAGTTGGCTTTCTGTTTGGCAGCTTTATTCATCTCCAAGACAAGTTTTCCAGCCTTGTTGTCCATGTTTTTCTTCGTATCTAACTTGAATCCTAACCAGAAGGCGATTTCATAAACCACGAAGAAGGGCGCAAGCACTAAAGCCTGCAAAAGGTTGTCGAATAGAGCAGGTGCTCTTTTCTCGTGCACGGCATGACCATAGAATTGAGCCAACCAACACACAACATGAACACCAACAGCCAATTGCACGAATTTGGTTTTCGAAATGGGTGTGGTGTCACTCAAGTGAAGATACACATTTCTCACAACATGGGCATAAGTTGTGAGGAAAGCAAAGGTTGGAATTCCCAATTGCCAGTCCAAAGCAATATAATAAAGGCCATATGTCCACGCCACAATTGATCCAATAGTGATGTGAGGAAAACTCTCACTGACGGCCTTAGTGCTTGAGAACGAAATTAAAGACAAGAGGATGAGTGGTATACATAACAAATGGATGGCCACATTCTTATGGTTGAAGTGGTATTTGCGATAAAATACTAGATGCTCGTTGATGTCGAGTAAATTTGTCATTATGGTATTAGATGCTGGTGGTTTTTCGGTAACCTATCGGGAGTAGTGGATTTATACTCGGTTCAAATTGCGGGGACAGGATCCACACCCTGCCAACATGCCATATATCGAGACAGAATAACTGTCGTATTCTAATGAGCAGTTGTTTAGAATTCTCAATACAATATTCTTCTGCAAATATGACAGAGCTAGGTTGAGTGGTCCAATTCATTATGAAACTACGGAGGTAACTGACTCTAGGCTGCTAATGCGAAGATGTACCAAGTGGAAATCCTTGGTTTGAGTCCGAAGAAAGAAGAGCGTGGAGATTGATACAGGTCTTATTAAATATCTCCGGCTAATCAATTGACGCTTCGGATTACAAATTATATCTCATACGAATTGAGTTACTCTGTTTTTCATAGGTCCACAAATAGTCACGTCATTTGGATTTATTTTCTATACGTTACACCCTCAAGTCGGACAGTGGCTTTCTGATCGCTCTAGATCTTTTCGTCAGCGTGGAGTTTGCACTACGGTCAAAGTCAGCAGCCAAGTGCATCTCTCGTCCAAGGTTGTCCAAGTCCTTGACCTTGTAGATTCTCACAATCCAGTTCTGCGATGTGAAAGCCTCCTCCAAAGTATCCAAAGTGATTTTCCTGTCAGCAGGAATGTTTTGGTTCCGGACACGGTCTGGGGCATCCTTGCCTCCGTACAACTCTGCAAAACGATAGTACGACATCTTGTACATCAACGAGTTCTTCATGGTTTCTGTAGCCTCATGGTCCACTCTATATTCACCTCTACTGTTGAAGAAATCTCTCTCCTTGACCTCGTCGGGCCAAATACCCTCAGCAATTCTAACCATCCACAAGAACTTGTTGATATCGTCACCACTGTAACCAATGACACCTCCGAAGATCACCAAAACGTAGTCAACATCGTGCTGTCTCAAGATCTCGTAGGAAACTTCCTCCCTCGAAGACATGGCCTTACCTACGGTAGCAATATGAGTGTTGTTCCAGGTATTGTTGTCGACCAATGTGGTTCTGTCGGCCATACCTCCAATTTGATATCCATAATCCCACCAAGCCATGACCTTGGCGTCCTCTGGAGTGTTCATTCTCAACCAATAGTATGCTTCTCTGTAGTCATCAATGACGGCAGGAGAACCGTCAGGATTTCTGGAGGCCAACACCACCGATGGAGACGAGTAGGCGTTCGATGTGACCCAAGTACAGTGCTGGACAAAGATAACCAAATAGTAAGTAAAACTGAGGAGAACCACGGCCTTACTCAACAACTGGAACAATGGGAACGATTTGGTGGTCTTCTTTTGCTTCTTGTCGGTCTTCTTTTCGACAACTTCTTCCACGTCATCGTCTGATGTCTTGAAGAGCTCAACAACATTCATGTATGTGTCGAACAACTTAGACAAGGCAATTGCTGCGGCGACACAGATCACTGGGGTCAAGGTCAACATCAATCTGACCATAACGCCAGCAAAGTAAGCACCCAAAACACTGTAGATGATCACGAAAACGTGCTCATCACGCAATTCCTGGAAGCAGAAGTACACACCAGCAGGAAGCAACCACACCAACATTCCGGTGTCAAAAAAGAACGCAGGCCATGCAGTAGGCTGATGTTCAGACACAGACGCGATAATTGGGATGTGAATCTTGGCATAGTTGGTGTCCCACAAGGAGTAGAAACGTCCAGTCCATGGAGCGATCCAGCCGGCAGCAGTCAAGGCGGTCAAGCCAAACACACCCAAGATAGTCACCGCAATCATGGACACGGTCAAAAACACCTTGAACTGGCCTGTTGGCACGTTAGAACGCACGTAGGCACCCAAGGCCACGAGTTGCAACAAGCCAAACACACCCAAAGCTGCCATATGATCATTGGAACGAATTGGAAGGAAACCCACGAATGGAATCTGCATGGATGCTAACGTTCCCAACGAGTACCAGGTGGTGTAGGCGATGTACAATCTGCTGGAGTAACGGCCCATCAAGATCAACACAAAAACATGCAAAGGAATCAAGTTGGTGATGAAGACGTAACCACCCCAGGCAGAAACCATGTAGAAGTAAGAGAGAGCAGTCAAGGTTCCGTAGAAAATAGATCCAACTTTCATGGCCTTGATCCACAAGTAGAAAGTTGCCATGAGCAAGGTGATGGCAATGGCCTCGTTATCGTAGGAGCCGGCCACCGATCTGGAGATGTAGCCTGGAGCAATACCCATGAAAATGGCAGATAACAATCCAGCATTGGAATCCTTCATTTCCTTGGTAAGCAAGTAAGTGAAGATGGCGGTGACGCCCGAGAAGGCCGGAGCAAATAATACACAAACATTACGGATATCCACAGGCATCTTCAACCAATCTTTCAAGACGTGCCAGACAATACCTGAGGACACCATTAAACCAGGGTACAATGTCCCTCCAGTCACTCTACCCAAGGGATACCAGGTGCGGTCATCGAACCAATTCAAAAATTCGTAGAAAGAGTGAGACACCAAGTACTTTGTTGCTCTGAAATTGAACCATGGGTCGAACTCATGGATAATGGACTCGAATCTAATGACCGAGAAAAGACGGGAGGAGATGGCAGCGCCGGCGATGGAAATGAGGATGATCACGCGGAGAAGCAACCTCAAAGTGTCGACCTTGATGCCGAGAACCTTCAATTGAGCACTCATGAGGGGTTCTTGGTGTTCTGTTCTGGGTAATCACAGTGCCAGGTGTTAAAAATTGAGACTGAGGTTGGTGGAAATTGTCTGCAGGATGTTCTTTAGTAAATTGGAATGAGGTTACGGGTAATTTATGGTAGGGATTCGTTGAAGCTTTGTAAGTAAACAAGAAAATTCCATCTGAGTAGATTCAGGATATTTTGGGGGTCAGCGGAAGGTGTTTTTGTTCAGGTATGTTGATACGTGTTGGTCTGTTGATACGTGTTGGTGTAGGTACAGGCACAATTTGAACACCAGGTGGTGAAAAACTAGTCGAGATTATCATAAAAGGGTGTTACGACAAGATCTTGTACTTAGAGAATATAGTAACGATAGGTAATTACGGTGGTTATTGCATTATGTATGATTAAGATTGAGTAAAGAAGTTCATCAATATTGTGCTATGGTACATGTATATATTGTCTTTGGTTGTGATTTTTAATTACCTTCGACCCCGACCGCTGTATGCGTGTTGAAGCTTGGTAAAAGCTAGCAGAATATCAGTTTTAACAAAAAGCTTTACAAATGTGGGCTGAATAAATTATATTAATAATCAGGGATCGTCCGATCATGTTGTATGGTAGCTTGCAACGATAATCCATGTGGGTTCGTACTTGCGAACATTGACCCAACCCCCACTCTCAATTTCCAAGCCTGATCCAATTATTCATGCGCTCTATTTCTGTATCTTTTCATTGATTCTATCTTCATCTCTTATATGGTTACATGAGCTCCGTTTATAGAAGGAATTCCATTTTTAGATTCATCAGTTGAAGATTTGCTCCATTTCCATTTCCCTTCAATGGCTGCGAAATGTTGACATTATGCAAGTAAAATTCGTCCATGCTTTCCACTCTGTAAAAGTGTAAAACGAAACCAAAAATCGAATTTGAATTGAAACATACCAAAATTAAGGAATTGAAAACCTTTTATTCGTCAATCTATAAAATACAATTCCTAACTGAAATGGACGACTACTTTTCAAAGAACTTTACAACTTACATGTAACCTCACTGAGTCTGAGAAATTGCCTCAGGGAACCCACAGCAACCCCATTCATATAGTGTTCACCTACAAGGTACTCTACTCTGAGACATTAATGCCATTGACATCATGTATAAATTAGTAATACAGAGTACTCATGTACTGCTGTATTTATGTACTGCGGTGCTCTAAGAGAGTCACCTAAAATGACAGCCAACTCCAATTTGCTGGCACACTCCCCACAAGTTGCTCGTTCATATCCAGCTTAGTGACTGGCGAAATTGGCAGCAGCACCGGCTGTGCAGTTGCCTTCGTCTTGGGCTTGAAGATTTCCTTGCGATAATCGTTGGTTTCCGAATTACTTGGTGGAGATTGCCGTGATCTTGGCGTCTGGTAACCCACACCAAACTCCGTCTTCATAAACTCGTTATACTCCTCAATGCAATTGTCACATACACGGGAGAGCGTTCCGCGTCCACCTGTGGTAAACTGCGCCAAGTGGTTGATATACAAGTAGTGTGATGTGTGATCTTTACAGAAGATTCCTCCACATTTTCGACAATGATGCCTTCTTTCGAAGAAGTTGAAGTGCTTGTGGCATGTACTAAGTCCACATTCGGCCACGGACTCATCCTTGAGCCAGTGCTTTCTTGTTGGAGCAGCCTTGAGAATATGTTCGTACTGCCTTTTGTTCAAGGTGTATGGACCAGTCTTCAGCAGTCCAGGCTGTATGGACTCACTGGAGTAGGCCAGATCGAACGACCGCACGGAGTCTGCCGATGATCCCGTGTCTTTGGCAGGCAGTGCCGTGTTTGGGAGAGAGGATACGTTTTCGGTTTGTTCTGGATCCAGGCCATTGGAGCTGATAGGACCAACGACGTCTCGGTCGTCTCCAGCAGTTCTCCGAAGAACCGCAGGTACATATCCGGGACTTCTAAAGCCCTTGATTTGCTGGAGCTTCTTGTCTGGCAACGGGTGCTTTGCGGTTGGTGGCTGAGGCTCATGCTGAATTGAAACTTTCCGGTTCCGGATGTTCATATTGTGAGGAGGAACCACAGGGTAGCCTGGGGTATTGCGCCCTCCTATGGTGTGTTCGATGTTTCCGAAGGGCTTGAACCCATTAATTGAAACAGCAGGACCCTTCGTGATATTCTGCACTTGCACTTGCGTGGATCTAGGGTCTTGTTTGTCCCACCGGCCACGATCTTGCATGTTATCTTCCATCTTGGAGATGGAGTCCAGTTTGGCATTTTGATTTGCGTTTGGATGGGAGTTCAGGCTAGAATTCAGATTGGAGTTCAGGTTAAAGTTCTGATTGCTCCGAACTGCATTCATTTTATTCTGATTCAGCAAACTCAGTCCGTTCTCCAATGCCGAGTTTGGTTGGGTCAATCCTTGGCTTTGGGTCAGGGCTGATGACTTGCCATGCAATAAATGATTAGTGCTCACGCTCAAGCCCTGGCTCAAAGGAGCTCGCAGAGCTGTCTGGGTCTGGTGTTGTCTCTGAGCATCAGCCCATGTCGGAGCCTGAGAATGGCCCTGCTCTTGCTTGGCTCTATCACCCTCCAAAAACTTGCTTTGCCTGGTCAAACTCGAAAAAGAAGAGAGATCCACCTGCGCCGGCTGATATGGCTTCAGCTTCATACGCAGATCCGGAACAACACTTCCGTTGAGCAGTTTGGTGGTGAGCTGGCGTGGCTGTAGGTCTATATCATCTTCATCCAGACGAATGATAGGGGCTAACGAGAGCGAAAGCTTCTTAAGTGCATTGATGGTGAGACGCTGCTGTTGAAGCGTGGTTTCCTCCTTGTAAATATCGTCTTCATCATCGTCCTCGTTCTGGGGAGAAACATCGTCAGTGTTGGAAATCTTCGCCAAGTCCGGAAACATGGAGCCAGGCTCGGTACGATGGTCAAACGGAAGTTGTTGGCCAATCTCCACCTCATCTGCCAGTCGCAAGTTCGTCACGGACGAAAGAACGGGTGCCTGGATGAACAGTTGGAAGTTCTTGCTGTTGGCAGTGCCGATATTAGACACCGAGCTGTGGTTCCGCAGAAGCTGCGGAGGATTACCCTGTATGGACTGCTGCTTCAAAGACTTTAGCGAGGCGGTCAGAAGAACCAGCTGGAACAGCTGCGCCCGAGACTTCCGGAAGTCCTTTTTCTTAAATTGAAGGTCGGTGGATGATTCCAACTTCTCGTCGTCCGTGGGTGATGAAGCCCGCGGCGACAACTCCTGTGCATCGATATCTGTAATTTCTGTTTCCACACCATCGTTGTTGTCACTGTTTGCATTGGGCACACTGTCTAACCCCGTTCTGTCCACATTGTCCTGATTAAGAGCTTCTGGCGATATGGGCGACGAACGGCGTTGACTATCTTGTTGTGTGCCAAGATCACCTACTGCAGAGGCTCGCAGAATGGATCCTCGGGCCTGCTGGGCATATCCACTGGGGGATGCTGCCACAGATTCCTCTGGTGGGAGCATTTAAAGGAAGTCCGAAGCTTGTGACTTGTAGGTGTATATTTGAAAAGGAAAATGGCACAAAAAATGGCAGGATATAGGGACTTGAGGTCGTTTCCTTAAAATGTGAGGCCAATTTGTGTCGACCAAGCAATCTCTCTGGAGAAACGGTTGGCTGATTAGTAAGAATTAGAGACTTGGTTGGTTTCTCAGTGACTACACTGTCCTGCAGATGCGCTGGAGATATGAAACTGGTAGGTGACTGGATTCTGGAGACAACTTCCGTACACCACAAATTAGGATAACCAGCACACGAGTGATTAATGGCGGTTGGAACGCAAGTTTTACGCAGATAGTACGTGATTATTAAATATGTGCTTTTAGATAAGTTCTCATTCGAGTTTTGTTTTGAGGAAAGGAGGCTAGTGGTCCTATTGGCTTAAGTAGACAGCAGTTCCAGATAGTGGTCTATTTGCAGGACCTAATTAGATATAAATTGACCATCATCTGGTGATGTCAATTCTCTCATACTATGCATCAATCAAGAATCTGGCCAATGAATTCACTATAAACGGCGATAGAGGTTAGTCTAGAGCTATAAATACTGATCACAAGTATTCACGAGGAACTTCCTCCACTGCATATTTTGGTGGTGACAAGGATTGACTGAGACAGCATAAACATTATCGAAAATAAAGTAGGAAGAAAAAAAAAAGCAACAACAACAAGAAAAACCCTAGTTCCAGAAATAATTACCACCATTAAGTCGGAATTTAAATCATAAACCAAGAGTACAATTACGAGTTTTCTTTTTTCTTTAAGACCCTACCCATATCTAGTCACTCAAGTCGGAGCGAGGCTCGGACGGAGATCATCCACGTGACCACAATCACATGACTATCCCGGAGGTAATTCGCTTTTTTTCTATTGGCTCCCTCCTCCCCCGGAAAAAGCTAACTCCAACTTCCCACCTACCTCTTTTCTTTAGCTTCTACTCACATTTACTATGCTTTCCCGTGTTGGTTTGAGACGTATGTTTTTGCATTTTTACTCCGTGTTTGTGGTTTGAGTGACCTGCATTTTCTGGACTCTTTTCCACCATTTCTGCCTATTTCCGCTTGTTTAGCCGCCTCGAGCCTCCTGAGTCTATCCAAGGGTAATAAACAAGCGAGGAACCGGCAAAATAGGTGAAACGATTTTTATTTGGGTCTTCCAGACCAGTTACTGGTTTCCAAAATCTTCATTTCCATGAGTGATTCGGAAATAGGTACAGAAAGTTGGGGAGAAACGAGAGCCATCAAAATGAATGCCTAGTTGAATTCTAGGTCCTATTCAGTAGTCCACAATTATTTTCAAAGTCCAGATTTTTGTCTACGAGGTTTATCCCACAAAGTCAAGCACAAGATCGCCACTACCCCACTTCATATGATATTCAATACTAACCTCAGCCCTTGCCAGAGCCGCCCCATTGGCTAGATGCGCCCCTCTTGCTGTCAGATTTACTTCTACTTCTACCGTTAAGGTCTCCCACGAGGAGGAGAATGAGCTTCTTATCGCTCAAAGAAGAAACCGTCCTGTTTCCCCACACTTGACCATTTACCAGCCACAACTTACTTGGTACTTGTCTGGTGTCCACAGAGTCACCGGTGTGGCCATGGCTGGTGCATTCTACGCCTTGACTTGTGGTTACGCTGCCACCTCTCTCTTGTCTATTCCATTTGACTCTGCTGCTATCGTGTCTGCATTTGCTGCATTGCCAGTGGCTGCTAAAGTCCTTGCTAAGGCTGCCATGGCTTTCCCATTCGCCTTCCACTCCCTCAACGGCCTCAGACACTTGGTTTGGGACTTCGGTAAGGAGTTGACCATCCCCGGCGTCTACAGAACCGGATACATTGTGTTGGCTGGTACTGCCGTGCTCGGTTCCTACTTGGCTTTCTTCTAAATGCATTTTGGGTGGAGAAACAGTGGATCTTCCATAGTCTTGAATAGCCTGTCATAAATATTTTCACGGAGTTTCTGAGTGTGGAACTAGCGTTTGTAAAGTATGAACCCTACTACAGGCGGTGAAGACGATATATATATATCCTTGTAATAATAGCCCATTTACACATTAATCGTAACCATGGAAGAGATCACCTCTATTTTGGCTCTCCGAAGATGTTGTCAGCGTCAAAACAAACACAAGGAGTTTCGTTGTTGCAGAACCCACATCCTATCTTTTTGAACTTCTTTTGCGGAACTTGTGCAACCTTTTGTTCTGGAGAGCCACTTAAATTTAAATAATCAGGATCGGAACCTCCCAATTGTGCCTCTTCAAGCTTGAGACGGTCTGAAAATCCGGAAGTGGGAAGTAACGAGTCACCCTCGTTAAGAATATCAACATCAATAACTTCTTCCTCAGCATCGAAAAGATTCATTTTCAATGGACGAAGCAAACTAGGCGTGAAAGACGATATGCTCTTTGGGAATGCAGGCAGAGCAAGCGGTTGCTTGGACCCTTCAAATTTCGGGTTGGCTGTGGGGCTATTGCTTCTGGCTCGAAGGTCCAAATAGTAACCAATCTGCAGCTGCAAATGAGATTCTTGGTTCAGCGAATTGCCCAAGAACTTCTTAGTCACTGAGTGAATGACATTCGATTGCGTCGTTAAATGAGCGAGGAACTTGTCCAAGTCATTGACATTATTGATCGTATCGAGCTGCTCCGAAGGTTGAGGCAGTGTCAATTTCGGTTTGTTGGATCCATCTGAATTGAGCGCATCAAATGTAATGACGCCACTTTGGACAAATTTGAGCTCTTTAATTTGGTTGGTAAGCACCTCAATGTAGTTACGTATTAGCTCTTGTTCCTTAAGACGCGCAAGGTACATGGACTGGAGGTCTGAAACCTGTTTCTGCGCTGGCTGCAAGGGCCGAACGGAAGAATCCGAGGCATCTCGTGCGTATGAGATCTTTGCGGCAGACTCTGTGGATGTAAAAGAGCCAGAAATTGAGGCTGGCCCTATTGTTCCAGAGGATGCACCAGATGCAGTGGTAGGGATTCCTGATGCACCAGGAGCATCAAAAGATGTACCAGAGGTAAATATGCTAGGACGAGTGCCGCTTGACGAGCTCAGGGCGAGATTATTACCTTTGAGGAGCAGTTTTGGCAGTGAGCCTCCAATTCGAGAAGCTGGAGAGAGTCCAATTCCAATGGCACCTGGAGAAGCACCACTTGACGAGGAGCTTGGCGTTCCAGCACCGGGTCCAGCCACGGGAGTTGCAGGGACAGATGCCTTAGGATCCTCCCGTTTCAGCATCTTAAGCTTTTTCTTGTAAAGCGACTTATCAGCAACAACAGGAGCCGGAGATGCTGCTGCAGTCGTTGGTTTTCGACCGGGACGGGGACGTGGCGGTAACACCCACTTGCGCAGTGTATTGATGTTTCCGAGTGCCTCATCGTTTAGGAGTGTCGACGTGGAAGACAGCGGGTCGTACCTAGGATTGAACGTGGATTTCTGAACAGGAACTTGTACCGAGGGCTTCGGTTTGATGGCGATGGCTGGTTGGATCTTAGCATACTTCGCCATGGAACCCCCTGTAGCTGCTGAAGCGACGGGATTCCCATGGTGGGCACTTCCCATCGAGGTGTTGGCAGCCATTGAAGTTGAAGCCCGGAGACTTACAGATGATCCCATGGGCTCGGCCGTGGGCGTCGCGGGCGAGGACATCAGTGGCATTTTTGTTGGCAAACGATGTCAAGGAAGGTGTATGGAAAGGTTAAACGAGTTTGTACTACAAACCCTTTGATTCAGCGGGTAGTATCGGAGTTTGAAAGTCAGCGGTTGAGACGCAGAATGACACGCGGAAAGTACCTTCTGAAGGGTGGCAAACTGTAAGCGCTCTTCAAATGTGTAACGCTGGCGTAGGTAGCTAAACACAAGCGGCTATTCTCAGGAAATCGAAGTGGTGGAGCCAAATGACTCGTAGATGACTCGTGATGGATGAACAAGGATCAAAATCAGATACCGGGGGAAGACGGGAAGGATACTAGAAATGAACCCGTACCTCCTGTGATTTCAACGGACGGGGAAATTTCCAGGAAAAGATTGTTCTTGTGGATAAAAAGAAGTTGTGGAGAAAAAACACTTAATGGAGTTTAGGTACTAGATGGCAGATCTCGGGACCGGGAGATTATGGGTGAGGATATCCTGCACACAAACAATAATCACTAGGAAGTTTCCGGGGAAAGGGAGATGAGTGAGAAAAAGGAATGACTAGAGAAAGACACAACTTCGATAGGATGATAAATTTGAGGATATTGGAAGATTAGGATTGGTGTTAACGGAAACATATCCTAAATTGGAGGTTGAAAGCGGAGTTTTCATTGACAAGTATTGAAAATATGGAGGAAGTTAAGATTTGTGTATATGTATGCAGTCTACCACTGACATACACTACACTACCATACCTAGGCACCAAAACAACACTGATGACTACCAGGGAGAGAAAAGCCGAGCAGTTGGCACAGCTCAATGAGCAGGTGGCAATTCTCCATAATAATTTGAGTAAGTTTGATGGGCTCATCAAGGATACATCGGTTCAGTTTAATACCATTCAGAAATTGGGAGTAATGCATGGATCGTTGTTTATGGCCAGTCATACGGTGTTTGGAGATAGTTACAATGATAAAGGTGAAAAGCAATGATTTGGATAGGTTAGATAGGAATAAAATATAATAACAGAGGCGTGTAGATATGGCTGAGACGTGGAATAAGAAAAGAAAGTGAGTAGAGATTAGGATAACAAATGGATACAAGTGGGCAGGGTCGATGTCAAAAAGAACGGACGTGTATTCGGGAGCATGTCAGACACCGAAGGTCGTACACACGTCGAATGGACATGGTATGACAGTTAGGATGAAATAGAGACTGACAAGTCGTTGATAATTAAGAGCACATAAAGGTGGTTTCTAGGTGACTATATTAGATGAGAAGCTGGTTAGAAAGTGAAAGCATCTGTAAGCTTGTATTTATTCAATACGATTCAAATCTCAACGAAAAAGAGACTTGGATTCATGATATGACCAGGATTTTTAAGGGATACAATCTTCGTAAGCGATTCAGGTTTGCAAAATTACAGTATATAGAAAGAAGGCAGAAAACACATAAAGGAAAAAAGCAAAAGATATACAAATCGGTAGAAATCGACAAAAGAATAGGCGAATAGACGTCCAAGTATATGAACTCAATACAAAAACTATACATCAAACTTTTGGCAGCATCAAAGAGTTCAGTTCACTCTACTCCACTACCACCTATTCATGCCCCCGTGATACAAAGCCCCTCATTACATATCATAAATTTCTGTAGTTCTATATTTACAAGTTACTTCGATTCTGCCGCTGCCGCCTGGGACTCTCTCATCTTCTGACGAAGATACTTTTGCTTGATCCGCTTCTCCTGAATCAAAATGTCCCGCTCCTCATCAAGATACTCCAACTTCTGGTAGCTTGCCACACAGTCAAGCGAGCGCTTGTTGGCCGCTTCACACTTCTTCATGGCGTCAAGAGGGTTTTCGTAACTGTTGGAACACTCCACATATGCCTTGATGAGATGATCACATCTTGCAAACGCCTTTTTGCGCCACCGCTCAAAAATGACTTGCTCCTCCTTGGGAGTCAACACCCAAGCGGGCATGTTGGGGTTAGTGGGGAGTTCCACGCCCTCGAATCCTTTTTTTTGGTAACTCATGATGTAGTGGAAAGAGAAATTGTGGTGTGCAGGTGAAGGTGTAGGTGGAGGCAACAGGTGATTTCGAGACTATAGATAAGTCAAGATACATGGAGATAATAATAAGTATTGGTTAGGAAATGGAAAGATATTTTTGTTCTGCAAATTTATAAATATCGACAGTGCAAATTTATTTTGTGGTTTTTGTGGTCGTTCTGGATGTGGTCGCCTTGAGTATGGAAGATTCAGTTTATGAGATTGGTTGATTCGAGGGAACATTAATTTATCAATAAAAAATGTCCATGGGATCTGGAGAAATTTTGATTAAGATCCCAAGAGGATAGAAAGTGTTACGACATACTCTTCCTTCGATTATGTATCCTATTCACTACTTCTGATTCTACCTTTTGTTTTGTTCTTTCTCTCTATATGCTTCTTCAACTCTTCGATGTCTGAGGTACATTGTCTCAGAAATGCAATACAAAAAATGATAATTTAAATTACTTTTTTTGTAAACTTAGAGTACACATCATATTAACCTCCTCACCATTGTATGATTAACATATACACTTTCATATAGAATTTCAATCACCAAATATACTCCTCCACCCATAGATGGTCCATACTATACACACATTTAGAGCATTCATCCTAAATACATCTGCTTTTCTGCTCTGATCCCACTAAAACCTAGCAATTCTTTCTCTTCTTATCCGAACATTTCCCTCACCTTAATGAACTACAATTTTCGTACACCATAGTGAACGCCGGGTTGTACACTAATCTACGTAAATGTTACCCTTCAATTACTTCCTTCTTGTTTGGTACAATTATACATTTAGTGGTTGCTAACGTTGTCAATCGCTTATTCTTACCATTACATTTGCAACGATTCACATTAATTATCGTGCGTGTCTTATCGACCATTTTAATCCTTGAAAATATTATCGTCGCATAGTTAAATTCCAAATGGCCCTTAAAACTTCCCCTGAATTTCCGGAAAATTGACATTCAATACATTCTAGCCTTTCTTGCCTATCATGTTGCAACCATCCTGCAGATAAATAATATTCACAACGAAAACATACCTCTTTATCAACCACCATCTTGACCTCGAAGAACATAATTAAACCAACAATCTCATATAAGAGCCTCCAAATGTAGAGAAACCACCGTTTAACCCCCAAAGCCTTACTTAATCCCCAAAACATTATAGTTAATTCCGAGATCACGTGACCACACATCAAATAAAAACATCAACACCATCTGCCTCTACCACTCCTTATCATCCATGCTTGACGTTGCACTCGATACTCTCATCGATTCCACAATCGAGGGCTTTGAGACCCAACCTGATATCTCCAGCCTAGCGCGCATCGCTGAATCGCTCAAGAAAACGAATGAACTCCGAGAAGCAAAGATAGACCGCCTACAGAAAGAAGTAGACACGCTCCAGGCCGAGGTGGACGCACTCTCTAGCGAGATCAAAGCCATGTTACAGCCTGATGCCTCGATTCTTGAGCGATTGGCGGAATACGGCACCGCTCCAGTTCTAAAAGAGGACGAATCCATCTTTAAGGTGATGAATGCCAAATCAATCGAGTTGGACAACCTCAAGGTGTCGTTGGCAAAGCGACTCACCGATTTGGAAAGCACTATCAACCAGATGGACATGGTCAAGGTGAATTTGGCGCGACACAGCGAAGAGGTGAGCAATCAGAAGGAGCAGGCGTTGGCAACTAATATCGCTACCAACTTCAATTCTAACAGCATGCGCATCAGTCTCTACAAGAGCTTGGGCGTTCATATTGAGGAACTGGACAATATGAACGACAAGATCGTTGTTTTTGGGCCTTCCAAGAACCTGACCAGTGTTCTTCAGGTTGATGAGAAGTATCTGGATTATTTCATCAGTAATTACATTTGGGAGAAGATCGGGACGTGAGAATCGCGTTAACATGTTACGGTAATTGGCTGTACAGATTATAGTGGATTGTAGGTCGATTATAGAGGAGATCAGCCTTGGTTGGATTATTAAATTGAAGAGTATAAGGGAAGCCATTATTGAGTCTTTTTAAGTCATTTTGAGACAAATCGTTCAGTGATGATCATTCAACTTCACGTTACGCAAGCTACATCAAGTCCCAACTCATGAATTTGCTATTTACAGGATGCATTAGAAATACTTTGGATTCTCTCTGAACGACTTCTTCGTCCATTTAGGAACCAAGTGCACGGACTTACGGTAGTCCTTCACCTTCTTGTCAAAAGTGGTGTATTTGTCTCTGGGAATCATCTCACTCTCCTTAGGGAAATCAAACTTGAGGTAGTCGATCTTCTTGTATCCAGTGGAGATGCTGTCTTTAGGTTTCAACGATTGGTAAAGAATCTCAATGTTTCTATCCACAAGCTTCATACGGTTTCTCAATCTCTGCTTTTGTGGAGGAGACAATCTTGGGGCCTTCTTCCAGAGGTAGCCGCCGTAAGCGACGAGCGACGATTTGAATGGTCCGAACATTGGCTAGTATGTTTAGTGGTTGAATTTTTTTCTGCCTTCTGTGAGAATCGTGCACCACTCAAAACGAGCCAGACTACGCTGACCGAAAACCACTTGATGTTCTAACATCCACGTGATCGCACACACGTGGGAAATTACACGTGGCGAAATTACGATTCGCATTGCTTCACGTGGTGGGCGTGGCTAGTTCATGTGGCGAATTGTCTCAGTTGCTGTGGGTATGGCACTATACTGACGTAAGCGCGGTTACGACGGCCGGAACTCATGCACAGCCGCGACCGAATCTAACATAATGTTTGTTTCTGCTGCGATTGCTCGGGAGTCAAATCCCGACCCAATAAATCACTTCATGCGGGGCAACTTCCCCGTGAATTATGAAAAGAAACCAAATGCTATCGTGTCAGCGAGTAAGACTGTCGTGCCAGTAGGTAAGAATTCATTTAAATTATGGAGTTTTACAGGCACTCTATCGGGATTTAAAGAGTGTACATGCGCTTCAAATGAGGGAGGCATCGGAGACGGTAGGCTGTGGCGAAATTGTGCGTGAAAAGTTTTCATGTATGGAATGTTCCAGGTCAACCGGATTACCTAGGCATGTTTTAGACGGTGGCCCAGGCAACGCGGTAACCCAGTAACAGGCATCAGCAACCGAAGAAGAGATGAGCAGAACGTGACGAGACTGCCAGTGGATTTGAAATGTCGACTACAATTTGAGGTATTTTGGGGAAAAATAAGCGAGGGGAAGAGCGGAACCGAGATGAGATCGCGAATTACGAGGTAGCAACAAACGCATTGGTGGATCTGAAATATACCAGAATATCGTTAATGTGGAGTTCCACATTGCAGTCTCTCTTCTTTTTTTTTTTTTTACTTTTGT
>Ga0160505_100391_pt1 | contig 26346 bp, 25 predicted proteins | sample DIDeMG_FD_108225 | JGI IMG/M metagenome (GOLD analysis project Ga0160505, IMG submission 108225) | Enriched chicken feces microbial communities from UW Madison campus, WI, USA - DID2874_E49_Stillage MG | ecosystem: Host-associated > Birds > Digestive system > Large intestine > Fecal ... | reverse complement strand
CGGCGAGCCAACCAGAACCGCCAGTTCGCGAGAAGTACCATAACTACGCAAAGCCAAAGCCAGCACAAGGACGCCAAGGACGTAGACGACGATAGAGAGAAGAGTAAAGGAAGCCTCGGGCATGATAGCTTGATGCTAGAGGAGAAAATGGCAATGACAACGGAAAAAAAAAGAAAACGAATGATAAGAGGAAATAAAAGAAAAAAAAAAAAAAAAAAAAAAAAAAAAAAAAAAAAAAAAAAAAAAAAAAAAAAAAAAAAAAAAAAAAAAAAAAAGAACAAAGAGCAGGTTTTTAAACAAGCAAAAAATAAACAAACAAAAAAGAAAAGGAAAGGAAAAAATACAACTGCGAGCCATCATCAGTTGGACCTGCCTTTCCAATTACTGCTGCTCCTGCAGGCCAATTGCACTCGGTACTGCCTGTGCAGCCACGGATCCGACATACGCTCAACGAAAATCAATTATTAAATAAATGTAGAACTAATACACTGGCAAACAAGAATAAATGGGGGGAGGGAAAAAAAAATTTACACAAGCTGCGAGCACCTTTTACTTCGAGGCCGCTCTGTTAGCAGCGGCAGCAGCTGCGGCCTGCGCGTTGCCCTGCTGGGCGGCGCTGCTGGAATTCTCCTTCAGGGCTAAAAGCTGCTTGGATCGGAAAGACTCGTAATGAATGTGCGATGTTGTTTCAATCAGATCCTGCAGACGTGTAGAGATGAGGAAGTTTCTCAAATGAGAAAACTCGCAGTGAGTCTCATCTTCCACGTTGATGAGACCCCAGCGGTTTTTGCGGCCACGGACCTCCTTGCCGTTAACAACAACGGTCTTCTCAGAGCCAACAACAGCAAAGGGGATGATGCTCTTGATCTCCTTGTTCAGTTGTCGGTCTTCCTCGTCGTAGTCCTCATACGCATCGTTGGGGTACAGGTGCAGGTTGTGGTAGGCAAACTCCTTCTGCAGCACCTTCTTGAAGGCCTCGCGCTCGGGAATGGTCATGGAATCGGACTTGGCAATGACAGGCACGACGTTGGCGGTTTCGGTGAGCTTCTTCAGCACAGTGATATCAATAGGGCGGAGACCGTGGCCGGTGGGTTGAATGAAGAAAAGAACACAGTGGACACGCGTGTCAGAGAGGTAGCGGTCACGCTGAGCCGTGAGCTCCTTGCGCAGGTACTGTGAGTGCTGGTCCTTGATGTACTTGACAATTGGGTCCCAGCACTTTTCGTTGTTGACCTGGTCGCCGTAGCCGGGCGTATCAATAATGTTCATCTTAAGACGGACACCATTCTCCTCAATGACATGGGAAACAACTTTGATCTCGGGTGTACGGGCAAATTCTGACTGGGGATCTTTACGGCCGCTGGTATCAACAAGATGAGAGGCGAAGAGAGTGTTGATAAGGGTGGTCTTGCCAAGGCCAGACTGGCCAACAACCATGACGTTGAACTGGAATCCTCTACGGAGCAGACGGCGCTCAATCTGACGGGTGATGGAATCAAAGCCGACAGGGCCGGCGGGCTGAACGAGAGATGCCATTGTGAGTGAATGTGGTGGTGTTAAAATGGGTATAGATTTATTATAAAGTGATGAAAAGAGGAAAAGAGAAGGAGGTCAAGATGGAAAGGGGAAGGAGGAGGGTTTGAGAAAAAATGGAAAATTTAAGGGGGAAAAAGGCCCATAGAAAAAGGCCATGAAAATACCATAGAAATGTGATAATGGGACACGCAGGTAGAAACAAGAGCAGCAGCAGCAGTACCACATTGGTGTTGCCTATTCAAGTGTGTGTGTTTGAAATATTAGGTAACCGTTAGTAACCAGTGTTATCTAATGCTTGGTAACAAAGTACGTCAGCATTAGTCAACACCATTACCTAACCGCTTATACACTACTTACATCATTGCCATTTCACACTATCTTTGATTGGCTCTCTCAGAAAAACTTTTTCACCTTCCTTCCTCTTTTCACGCAAATCACCACCCCAAGCCCTACCCATCATATCAACAGTCATGGCGTCTCTTTCTCTCAGACGGTCTGCATCGGCCCTTCCTGGCTTTGTCCCCCGGCTCATTGACAGCCTGCAAAATATCCCGCCCATCAAGCTCAGAATTCCCTTTGGTTTCCTGCCGCAGCCACAGCAAGACCCCCAGCCATCACAATCACCACAGCAGCGCGATCTGGCAACGCCCAACGACTCCTTCATCCCCCCTGCCGGCATTGCTGTTCTCCCCACTCCTGCGGTAGAGGATAATGGCCTGGTGCTTGCCGTCCCCAAAAAGAAGGTCTCACATCAAAAGAAGAGACAAAGACAGCTTGCTGGTGATAAGCAGCTGAAAGAGCTCAAGAGTTTACACAGATGCCCCTCCTGTGGTCATGTCAAGAGAATGCACACCCTTTGCATGAACTGTGTCAACGAAGTTAGACAGGTCTTTAAAGAGAGAGATCAGCTCGCCGCTGGCAAGAGCGAGCAGTACGTTGAGGAGCTTTCTAAGGACGATGAGAGAGTTATTTACCCTGGCAAGCGTGTTTCCGACGAAGAAAAGAAGCTGCGGGAAAAGGAGTACCTCTATAGACCTCCCCATTCTCTTCCCTATGAGAAGCGCAAGTAATCCTGCTGCCTAAAAAAAAGGAAACAAAAAGGAAATAAAACGGTCTATTATTTTTCCGAGTTCTAGTCCGTTGTGAACTACTCATTTCATAATTCCTTCTTTTTTTTTCTTCCTCTTCTTGTTTTGTACATATATATAAAAGCCTTAAAATGTTTATATGCTAATGCTATGCTTTTTTTTTCCTATTTACCAACACGTTTGTCGTTGACTTTGATCATCTTTGCCAGCTTAGTGTCTTGGAATCGGTAGTCCTTTGGAATCTCGCAGAACGGATGAGCAAATAACTCTGAAGCAGTAGGACGCCTGTCAGGATCAATTTGGAAACACTGATCAATGATATCTTTACCGTCCTTTGACACAAATGGCATGGTATCCTCAGGGATAGGAGGCGCCAGGCGTGCATTGCCTAGCTTGTACATAGCGCCAATCGCTTCGTCAGTCGACCACGGTCGGCGTCCAGCAAACATCTCCAACACCACACAGCCCAGCGACCAAATATCCACCTTGGCGCTGTACCCTTGTTTGGCGTTGTGGACAACGTTATGAATCACTTCAGGTGCCATCCAAAAAATTGTGCCTTGCATCGACATCTCGGCATCATTGGCGTAAATGTCGCGACTTTTCTTGGAAATGCCAAAATCAGAGATTTTGCACACACCATCGAGATCAATCAGTAGGTTATCTGATTTAAGATCCCGATGCAAAATACCACATGAATGAAGATAGGATAATGCATCAAGCACCTGTCGTGTAAACGACTTTATCACCGACTCCTCAAATCTACCATACTGCCGCAAAGCACTGCCAACAGAACCACCGGGCACGTATTCAAGAAACAAGTTGTAAAAATCTGGCAACGCTTCAAATCCAAGGTACTGGACAATGTTAAAGTGGTCAAGGTCCTTCATCGTTTCAACCTCGGCATGGAGCGTGTCAATAACCTCTTTCTGCTTTGAACTAGACTTGTCGCTGAGCGTCTGGGGTACTTCCACCTGCTTGACTGCAATCATTTCTCCTGCCGTCGCGTTAAGCGCAAGGTATACCTTACCAAAACTACCCTTTCCAATGAGCTCACCCTTCACCCACACAAACTGCTTTACCTTACCGCGGTTGTCTTGAAGTCGGCTCAGCTGCCCGCGTTTCATTTCACTAGGCTTCACTTCCACAACCTTCTGGCCCCACATTTTTGTGCTCTTTCTTCTTAAAAGAGCACCACTACCACCTTTACTGTTGGCGTTCGCAAGAGTCTGGAATCTTTTGCGACGCTCAGTGGCCTCTTGCACAACAATTCTCAGCGACTTGGTGCGCATCTTTAAGCCAACTTTGTTGCCAGTAGGATTAGCAGGTTGGGCTGGCGGGGGTGGAGGTTGGGGTGTCTCTTCAACATTGTCTGGAATCTGATCTGGAGCCTGATCTGGAGTCTTGTCTGAAGTCTGATCCGGAGTCTGATCTGTAGTCTTCTCTGGAGCATAAACGACTTCTTGAATTCTGTTTCTAGACAAGTTTTCCTGTTTTAGATTTGCAGTTGAAGTGGAATTGATTGGAGATGGCGGTACAGTCAGGTTTTTACCATCTTGAAAGCTTCCAATATACGGAGTCTGAGCATCTTGGAACTTGGCCTGATCCTTGGGGGGTTCAGGAACAGGTGATAATGGCGGCCTGTATGAAAACTTGTTGACTATAATCTCATTACAAGGTGACGTTGGTGGCGAAGCTCCCTGGGGATCTATTAGAATTGGCCGATCAAGATCAGCGTCAGGAAAAAATCGCTCCAGGTTTTCGTATACCACTTCGGCAGGAGGTCTGACTGCCCAGCCTCCAAGCTTGACATCATCCAGGTACGATCCAGATTTTTTACCCACCAACGGCGAGGGCGGTACGTTGTCAAAGTGCCCATCATTGGTGCCATTGATATTAGGTGTCAGGATTTCAACATGCAAGTCTGGTTTCTTCTTCGGTTTGTCCTCACTTCCAGTCAGATCAATGGTCTCAGGAACAGGTGCAGGGGGTTTCTTTGCCCAGAGACCTTCATCGCTAGAGGAGCTGTCATTGTCGCTATCTTCAAAGGCAGGAGCATTCTCAAAAGATATTTCGTTTTCATGAAACTTTTCATCTTGTACTTTCTCCGGAGCTTGTGGCGTGGTATTGCTAGTGGAAGTAAGCGAGCTGGACTTGAATGTGGAGCTTGCTGCAGATGTAAGAATATCTGAAAACGAGCTGGTCTGAAAATCATCAAGACCAAGTCCCAACTCAGCACTGAGTCCAGGGGAATGAAAATCACCTAAATCAATTCTTGGTGGACCAGTGGAAATACGATTGGAGTTAGCCTCTTGTTTGAATGAAAACTTTCGGCCAATAGAAGCAGTGCTGTCTGTAACTCCAGGAGGTTTCTTTCGTGGTAATGTAATGTTGTTGCCAGTTGAAGGACCAGGATCAAACCTACCTGGGCTTGAAATTTGAGGCGTGCCGTATCCAACTCCTTTTCTACTGTTAGCCCTCTGTATACCACCACCGGAAGGAGGTGGGGGTGCAGAACGTAACGCGACAAGTTGCGACGGCGTTCGTTCGAGCTTACCACTCTTCCTAGATGATTGCGATGAAGTACGCGATAGTTGGGGGGTTTGAGCCAAATTGGGATTTGGGGTATCAGGAACAACTTCCGAGGGTCTCATGTCTTGAATATGCGTCGATTGTTGAGGTGTAGCTGAGTTATTTCGTTTTTGAAGTGTTGCAGCTGCGTTTGTCGTAAGAGTACCGGTTTGTATTGAAATAGATGGTTGTCTGGGGTTGTAAGATGGTCTCCTGTCATACGGCGACGAGCGTCTGTCATCAAAGTTGATTTCTTTCCGGTCATTTCTAATAACCTTGAACGAGTCCTCAGAAGACCGTCTCATGCCAGATTCGTAAGCGCCACCTATATTAGGCTTGCTAAGATGGTACATGGAAGCCTGGTCATCAAATGCAATATTACTTTTATTGTCTCTGCTGCTGTTGACGCTAGGGTGAGGCGCCATCTTGTAATCCTGCCATTTGTTTAGCTGCTGCTGTTGAATCATTGGTGATTGATGAGCAGTAAAACCGTTATGACGCTTTGACTTTGAGGCAAACATTTCACCCGGTTTAACATGTGAGCCTTGGATTTTTGGATCCGCTGATTTGGATGAAAAATAATCATTGGGTCTGAGCGAAGAAATTTGGGCTTTAGGATCAACCGAGTCTTGATTAATCATGTATCCTGGTGTAGCTGGGTACTGTTTAGTGTTTGTACCAAAAACACATTCTAGAGAAAGGCTTTCTGGTGAGGTGGAAGCATCATATTCCCGTTCAGGAATGTACTTGACAAAAATCTTCAAAATGTCACTAATTCCAGAACACTTTTGCGTACTGAGAAGAAGCTGCTGGAATGTACCGTCGTCGAGCGGCTGTCCTTCCTTGCAACCAAATTCTGTAAGATGGAAAGTGCAGAGTGCCCAATCTTGAATGTTGAGTTTATTGCCAATAAGAACTTTACCTTCTTCCAGAGTGCTCGCCTCAGAAATATTGACAGTTGTAAAGGTCTCATTATCCGACGTAACCAAAATAAACTTGGATTGATCTAACTTTACCGGACGAAACTTGGGGTCAATGATGTAGTTATAAGATTTGTGCGTGGGGAGGCCTGGGTCGGGCAAAAAAGGCATTGCAGGGGATACTGGCGATTCCTAATAAATTGTTAGAAAAAATGAAAATGATGTATCTGTGAATGAACTTACCAAAAGGTTTGAAGTGCTCCTTGAGGGTTGCAAGCGATCCCCGCTGTGACTTCTGTCCTTATCTTTATCTTTATCCTTTCGGCGGAGTTTCCCTAAAAAACCTCCCGACTTTTTTGATTCTTCAACCTTGGTACGTTCTTCGAAATGTGAAGTGGTCTTTTGAAGAGCATTGACCCCAGTTAAGGATGACTCTGAAGAACTCGATTTCGAATGTTTTTTCGAAAAAAACTGCGTAAACGAAGAGGGTGAAGTGGGCGAAATCTAACAGGTTAGCAAATAGTATCAGGAAAAAAAAGTATTGTTCATAAAAAGAAACTTACTTGGTGTCTGTTGCTTCCTGTCTCATATGTCGAATTCGGTCGCAACAGGTCCCTAGCCTCTTTAATTTTGTTGTAGGGTCGAACTCGGACTCTAGCAGGATCTATATCGTGCAAGTCTTCAAAAGATCTATTTCTGAACGGCATTTTGGAAGAGTTAATAACAGGAGACCGAGAGAATGTGTCAGAAGAGTATTGGTTGCCTAGTGTATACTCCGAACGCATTGGTCGTAAAACATTTGGCGCTGTCGACGGGATTACATTTTCTTCGTTGGTGTAAGCATCATTCTCGTTGTAAAGATGAGGGCGGAAATGATCAACATTGTCATCGTCAGGACCAAACATTGAATTTGAGGTGTTTGAGTTAGACTTGTCTAGCACTTTGCGAAGGATGTGAATAAATCTAGCGTGACGCGTGTCATAAATATCATTAGATGTCGAAAGATTTCCTAAACTCTTGAGCTTTTGATAGCTCACAAGTGACAGGAATTCTTCGCCGTGGATGTTTCGAGATCTGAACGTGTCAACCCAGTCCGGGCCAAATTTGTTGTATTCCAGCCAATAAATAACTCTTTCCATAGTCCATTCTGACGGGTCGTTCGCCTTCCAGTGAACTGATAAAAAGGGATTAGGATAAACTACATGCTGGCCCGACGTATTTCTACTGCGCGACGAAACGTGTGTTGACGGTGACAGAGCGGTTGGATATGGACTTTGTGCCGTTATTGACGTATTGATAGCTGCAAGTTTTGGGGTTGTGGTATTTTGTGTATCCTTCTGGCCGCTGTTTGTGGCGGCCTTTGTGCTGGTTGACGACGACGATGGTTTGTGCATCGCATAGTCAATGTGCGGGGATTTGCTGAAAGCCGGGTCGAATGAGCCGGACGTATTTTGGTTACGCAAATCCGGTGAGAACATTGAGTGCGAAAACTTGGGTGTTGATAGCGACATGTTTCGACCAGAGTTTGCGTTAAAGGTGAGATTTGACTGGTTCTTGGGTGAAGAGCTGGAGGCAAATCGTGTAGTGCGCCAGTGGTCTTGGTTATTGGGCGACGAGTTAGCCGGATCCAACGCGTTGGAAGAGATGCTATACGCAATAGAACCAAGTGATGGATGAGTAGCGTGAGAGCTGCTTTGAAAACTATTAGGGCTACTTGAGAGCAAATCTGGCTGTGGCTGCTGCTGCTGTTGTTGTTGTTGTTGTTGTTGCGACAGTGGTAGTGGCTGCGGTGGTGGTGGTTGTTTTCGGAATGATGGGGAGGAGGGAGAATTGGAGAAGGTTGCACCGCTGGTGAACAAAGGAGACGGTGCTGGCAAAGTTCCTGGGCCCGATCTGGCGTCGTTCAGCTCATCGGCAACATCAACAGAAATATCTCTGTCAAGCTGCGAGGACAGACTGGAGACGGGCTTCGACGGGCGCGCCATAGTCGGATACGGGCTCGACGCCACGCCTTTGGAGCCAAGCGAAACATTGTTGGAGCCATTGAGCACAGGCAGGTCATCAAAAAAATACCTCGGAAACTCATTGTTCAAGTGGTCCTTCGAGGGGTTTCTACGGTTAGACATGCTAAGAAGAATTGCAACATGTGTGAGAAGGGTCGGATAGAGTGCAGACCCGGCGTTGATAAGAATATGGGTAGTAAGAACTTGTGAGGATCAGTAAAGCGGTTTAGTGTTGGAAAAGGGTATGATACAAAAAAATAAAAAAAATAAAAAAAAATAATAATGATGATAATGATAATAAAAAAAAAGGAGTTAAGAACAAATTATTTGTAGCGCATATAGGCACAAGGCCCCAGAGCTATGATCTCAGTCCTTGTCTCATGTGAAGACAGTGTCTATCAGTCAGTAGTAACAGTTAACAATATAATATATACAAAATAGAAATTAATTACAACTCGTCTATTTCAACGACAGCTCGTTTATCCGGATCACAGTCATGCAGTTCTCGACGGGCACGTGTCGGATGTGGCGGATACGTCTCTGTGTGCGCTCGTTGACCCGTTTCTTTTCTCTGGACTTCTCAACAACAACTCCCTTGATCTTAAAGTGGGAAGGATCGATCAGAGGCATGCCGGTGAGTGTGTGGTCTCTAGAGCCAATGACAGAGACCTTGTCGAAGTTAAGCGTGTCACCAACGGTGGCATTCCGCAGCCGGACGGGTAGAACAATCTCGTCGCCCTCGGTAACGAGAAACTTTCTATCATAGATATGCACGGTAGCATAAAGAGCATGCGCAAGTTTTAGCGGCTCAAGGTCGGCGGGAGCAACCTTGGTAAAGTTGAAGGTGTTCTTGGAAGCGGGAATGAAGTCGGGCAGCTCGGCCTTCGCGCTGGTGAGCATAGGCTGAGATGTAGCAAACGATCTAGCCACGGGAAGAGCGCGTGCACAAGACCGCGAGAAAGCGGAGGAGGCAGGTCTCAGAACTGAGACAGATCGAAGTCCAGAAAAAAACGACATAATTGCGGTTATAAAGAAGTTGGACCGGGCGGATGCGTGGAACTAGATGTTGATGATGGATCGGTGGTTACTGGTCGGTTTTGGTTGGTTGATTTTTTTTTGAGAAAATTTTGTAAAAAATGTTAGTGCCCTAATGTTCGCAAGGACCAATTATACCGTTACTTTTTTATTTTTACTAATCGCGAAATGACCGGCTACTTCGTCCTGTCAGACCCAGCCAGCTCTGATCTTCTGACCTTCTCCCTCTACACCAACAACCCAGTTTTTTGGATCCGCACTTTCCCTGTGAACGGTGCTTCGAAAATCCGTACGAAACTTACGCTCAGCGAAATTATATACTAATTGTGAAACCCCTATCAACACCTAATGGACCTTCCTGACGCACATGACTACCGCGAGGACGACGGCAACCCCGGTTCGTCTAAGGATCACTCTAGAATGCCGAAAAGAGCCCCTCCCTCTGAGGCTGATTCTGGATACGGTGGTTCTATTTTTTCGGGCAGCGAGGGTGGCGAGTCTTCCCGCCACGTCACATACGTCCCGGGCGACTCAAAGCTCAGTGGCGCATCAAAAGGTAAGGGCGCGCATCGCAGATCACCCTCAACCGTTACACGCAGACATATTGTTTCCCAGGTCAACCAGCTTCAATACAATGATAACAGAGTCGCTCTTGGCCGCTCAATTTCAGCTGTCCTGTCGATGCTCAAGGACCTTCAGGCGATGAACCGAAACTGGCCTGTCTACTATCCCGCTCAAACTGTCAAGGAGGACCGCAAGAAGAAGAGACTTTCATCGGCATTCGAATCTGTCAGATCCGAAGATGATGACTCCGCTCGAGTTATCAAGCGGGCTTCTAGCGATGTTGGTCTTAGATCTCACAATGACGAAAAGGACGACGAATCTGTGCCTACCGCTGCTGAACCGAGACTCGTTTCTTCCCGTATTATCCAAGACTTTAATGTGTTTAAGCTCGACTTGAAGATTGGCTCTCTCTCATCTGAAGAGCTTGTGAATACTCTAGCCAAGACTTCAGTTGCTTCCCTACTCGATGAAAAGATTATTCAGACTATGCGACATTTACTGGCTCTCCGTGACAGAATTGACGACACTTCCTCAAAAGTTTTGATTACCGGTGATTTAAATGCAGGTAAGTCGACTTTCTGCAACGCTCTGCTAAGAAGAAAGCTGTTACCAGAAGATCAGCAACCCTGTACAAGCGTTTTTTGTGAAGTGATTGATGCTAGAGAGAACAATGGAGTAGAGGAGGTTCATGCCGTTGGAATTGATATGACATACAACCGTTCTGATGAGACCACATATACAATCTTTCCTCTGAAAAGTCTAGAGGAACTTGTTCTTGAGGCTGGCAAGTACTCTATTCTCAAAGTTTATGTGAACGATGGCAGACCCGTCGACCAGAGTCTGTTGAGAAACGGTGTTGTTGATATTTCTCTCATTGATGCCCCTGGTTTGAATATGGACTCTTATCAAACAACTCAGGTCTTCTCGCGCCAGGAAGAAATTGATCTGGTAGTTTTTGTTGTTAGTGCTGAAAATCATTTTACTCTTTCTGCCAAAGAGTTCATTTGGAACGCTGCCCATGAAAAGTCTCTCGTGTTTATTGTTGTAAACAGATTTGACAACATCCGCGACAAGAATCGATGCAGAAAGATGATTCTAGATCAGGTGGCGGATCTTTCACCTGAAACCCACAAAGACGCCAGTGATTTTATTCACTTTGTGAGCTCTAGCGAGATTATTAAGGAGCTACCGGACGATGATGGCAGTGGTCCTGACGATAACCCCGGCGATGATGATCACCCCCACCCTGATTTTGACCAGCTTGAGGCTTCACTTAGAGACTTTGTGCTTGAAAAGAGATCTCTTTCAAAGCTGGCGCCTGCCAAAACATATTTGAAGAACATTCTTAAAGATCTTGAGATGCTTTCGCAAGTCAACATCTCTGTTGCCGAAACTGAAAAGGAAAAGATTCTTAAAGATCTCGATGATCTGACTCCTGAGTTTGAAAACTCCGTGAAACAGAGCTTGAAGGTTTCTGAGCAAAGCGACCAAATTATTGAAGAGGTTACTCAAAAGGCGTATGACTTCACTAAAGATCATTTGGGAAAGTTTGTTTCCTCTATTGGCGACAGTCCCATTGTCCCATACAAATCTATTTTCAGTGCATTTGACTACGCTATTTCCACGCGCGAGGCTATTATTGATAGCTTGCTGAATGAGGTGGTTGTTTGTGAGTCGTTTGCACGTAAAGAAACTACCCAGGGTATCAACACCCTCAAGTCCTTGGGTATTTTGCATTTGGGTGAACAGCCTGCCTTCAAAAAGATTTTCAACGACGAAGCTATGTTCACCCGCAGACGTGACACCTTCGCACGAACCGTTTATACCGAGCTTGGTATTAGCGACTTTTTTGATCTGAGCTTGCCTTCCATTCCCTTTATTTCATCTTCAGATAAAGAGGAGACATCCGCAGTCACCAATGCCCTGACAGTCGCATCGGTTGTCACTACTGGTCAGCTCATCAGAAGTACTGACTTTTTAAGAAATGTGTTTACGTTTTCTCAGATTTTGGATATTAACCTTGCCAAGAAGCTTGCTTTGCCTTTTGTTATTCTTGCCAGTTTGGCCGGTGTAGCATATGTTATCAGCGATATTCCTAATGCTGTTCCCAGAAACATATCCCGCAAGCTGAACAAGGAGATTCAAGAGGTTGATTACATCAACCAAAATGCAATGAGAATCTCCAAGGAGTGCCGCAAGGTATTAAAGTTCCCAGCTCAGGACATCACGGCAGGTTTCCAGAACAAGATCGAGCATCAAGCACGTAAGAAGGAGGAGTACGCAAAGACTGCCAAAGAAGTCAGCACCAACCTGAAGTATTTCAAGCGTCTGCACAAGGATGTGGTTGATCAACACGCATTGGTTGACAGATGTAATCTGGATACCTCTCTTGCCGTGGACTAAACAAGCTCAGCTGTTTTCAGTGTTGTGTGTATATATGTGATGATGTTCTTACGATCGGTTTTCTTGTTTTTTTTTTTCTAAATTTCTCAGTTGTATTTCTATCTGTACTAGTAAAACTGACAAATACATAAAAGTTTTCTCCTTCTAATCTAACAATCTATTCTAATAAATCGATGTCGACCTTTCGCAGCGCATCGACCGCCCATTGTGGGTACTTGGTCTTGTCGCCGCCGTGCAAGTCCGAGAAAAACTGGTGAACATACTCAGGAAACTTGTCAGCAATAATTGCCTGGCGGGCTTGTCTCATCAGCTCTAATTGGTAATGTACATTGTGTAAGGTCAAGAAATGTGCGCCAACAGTTTCCTTCGTGACAAGATGGTGCACGTACGCACGAGTAATACCAAGACCGCCCTCGGCCTTGGGCTTACAGATGGGGCATTTGCAGCCCTCTTCAACCGGGCCAAAGTCATAGGCGTAATGTCTCTTCTGGAGATTCAGAACACCATATTTGGTGATAGCATTTCCAAAGCGCTGTTTATCAAATAAATATTAGTAGGGCCGATAAAAAAAAAAAGTAGTGGTTATACTTACAGCAGTTCTGGTCGGATAAACGCAGTCAAACAGATCGGCACCAAGGGCAACAGACACAACCAGGTCTTCGGCGTAACCGACACCCATGCAGTAACGGGGCTTATTGGCCGGCAGAATATCCGTACATTGGTCAACACTGTTTTTGTAAGTCAGTAATGCTCAAGTCGTTTAAGATCGATAATACTTACACCTTGCAGTATGATTCCTTGTCCTCACCACCAGAAAGACCACCAATGGCAATACCGGGAGTGTCTCTCTTCATCATTTCCTCACAGCACTTCTTTCTAAGTTCTGGGTCCAAACCACCCTGAATGATCGCAAAAATGTTTTGTGTGTCAGGGTTCTTGTGTGCCGCAATACAGCGGTCCAGCCATCTGATACTTCTCCACATGGCCTCTTCAACTCTAGGGCCTTTAGTCAGAGTCGCAACGACGTCGTCCAGTTGCATCACGATATCAGATCCAATACTGTTCTGCAGGGATATCGAGTGTTCTGGTGTCAGCAGCATCGGCGAGCCATCGTGGGGACTCAGAAAGTTGACGCCTTCCTCAGTGATAGTCGCTAACTTTAACAGCGAAACCATCTGAAATCCGCCACTATCGGTGAGAATATTACGGTTCCATGACTGAAACTTGTGGGCGCCGCCTACAGTGTCTAGGGCTTCTTGACCAGGCTTGAGTCCAAGATGATAAGTGTTGTTGAGGCAAATTTTGCAGTCTAATTGTTCGAGCTGCTCGGGTGTGATACCCTTGAGTGAGGCTTGTGTGGCCACAGGCATGAACATCGGGGTTTCCACCTGATATTTGCGAGTTAGTGAGTGAGCGATGTGAAAAAATGGGAAGTGACGCCAGACTTACGGTACCGTGGGGTAAGGTCATATTTGCAGCTCTGGCCTTTGATCTCGAACATCTTGCAATAAGATCAAACTTCAGAGCTCGCCCCGGATGCCCTTTCGAAAGAGGAACTTTCATATCCATTTAGTTTCGTTGTTGTTTTGCCGTGCTTGGTGTGAAATTTTCAGGGATTCTGAAGGGAAGGTTGAAAAATTAAAAAAAATTAAAAATTAAAAAAAAAAAAAAAAAAAAAAAAAAACGATCCAAGAACCCAAAAAATTTTTCCCAATCCAAAACCACCAAATTCAAGTCACATACACCGGCCATTATCTACATCAACACACACTCAAATGTCTTTCAAGAGAAAAACGGTGACTATCAATAGTAGCTCTTCGCGGGCACCTGGAATTGGTCAGCCGAGCACTTTGCGTGGTCCACCTTTAGCTGGCAGAGGCGCTCCTCCGCCAATTTCCGCGCATCGCTCTGGGCCTTTACAGAAACCATCAAGCAAGCCACCAGTTAAAGATCGGCTGCAGCACATCGCCATCAGACCATCAATTCACAGCGCCGTGTCCACAATATCAACAGGCAGCAATGGCTTAGATGATATTCTTCAACATGGTGGTCTCCCGCTTGGTTCAGTCCTTCTCGTTGAGGAAAGCGGCAATACTGATTTCGCAAGCATTCTGCTTCGTTCTTTTGCAGCCCTGGGCATTCATCACAACAGAACGGGGTTATCTGAGCAATCTAGCAACCCTTTTGACAGTAAGGTAATTGCTGTCGGAGTTGAAGATTTTTGGGGTGCAGAGCTACCAGGAAATTACGTAGGAAGCAGCAAGGATCAAAAAAAATTGAAGATTAAAGAAGACGAAAAAAAAGTAACGGTTGGCAATCTTGCAAATGAGACAAGTGATAGAAACAAGAGTTTGAAAATTGCCTGGAGATATGCCAATCAAGGAAATACTACCAAGGACCAAACAGCCAACGGCAAACACCACTACACCACGCTGTTTGATTACAAGTCTCGAATCCGTCCTCAGCCAAATCCCAATGAGCTTGAGGCTATTGGCTTACAACAGATTTTCAGCAGCAAAGGAAACGGATCCTTTTTTCAGGCTATTTTGAAACGCCTGGCGTTAAGCATTGAACAAACCTTGAAAAAATGTCCTGACAGTGTGATTAGAATTGTGGTCCCGTCGCTACTACACCCCGCTGTTTATCCGCCCGATTGCTCGGTTCCTAAAGAGTTCATCAGCTTCATTCACGGACTCGTTTATCTTGCTAAAAAGCACAGTGATCATGTCGCCATTTTAATGAGCATTTCCCTTGAGTTGTTTCCCCGAGAGCTCTCAGCGGTAAGGTGGGCGGAGATCCTGGTAGACGGCGTGCTCCAAATTGACCCGTTCCCCGAAAAGATGGAGAATCTGTCGACGGAGGCCCCAAATGACGATGATGGATCTACCAAAAATAAGCCGTATCAGGGTTTAGTTCACATCTATAAGCTGCCAGTATTTAGTCAGCGAGGACACATGGAGGTGCGGAGAGGCGAGTTTGCGTTCCGCGTTGGCAGAAAAAGCTTTGAGATTGACGAATGGGGCATTCCTGTCGAGGAACCGACCCAGAACGAGGTGCCGGCACCTTCTAACTCAGCTGAGGAGATAGATATTAACCAGAAACACGCTGAAGAGGGGCATTCCTCGTGTTCCTCGTCTTCCTGTTCTTCAGGTACTGCCTCGAAAACAACAAAGCCAGCCGTGGACCTACGAAAATTAGACTTTTAAAATCGTTACCTCCGAGTTTAAACTCCGATTTAAGCGTCTAACTCCGATCAATGTCCCAATTTTTAACTTTTCGGAAATTTTTTCACAGAGCACACGGCCTTATAACAGATCTCGAGCCCTTGGCAAAAGTTACCATGTTTTTTTTTTTATGTTTTTTTGGTTTTTTTTTTTTTTTCAAAACTGAGTAGTGAATATAACCCTGTAAATTTGGTGAAAATACAGGCCTGTTGCAGGCTTTGGCATAGATGTTTTGGATTTCCTAATGTTGTGTTGTTCAAATACATGATTCGATTTAGAGGAGATTGCTTCGTGGAGCCATTCTTTTATTATTAGTTCCCTTGTAATAACATTTTAATACACGATTTTTCAAACTCCGGAAATCTATTTGAAAATAGATAACCAGTTCTAATCATTGCTTTTTTTATTCTATTTTTTATATATAAAAATTTTTTTTCCTTCGAGTCTCCTGGATACCACATTCTTTTTTTTTTTTCTCCACATTTCTCACAACCTAAAACTAATGGACAGTTCTAAAAAGGATTTGACAGTAATTACTTCCTGCGAACAACTTCCTGTTCGAGTTTCGCCGGAATCTAGTATTGGCGATAATGTCATAAATAACGCTGGGTCTGTGTCTGAGTCAATGGAAAAGGAAAACAATGAAAACGCCGACGACGCAAATGCTGTCGAAATTCCATTCCAGACTAAGGCTATCATCGCCATTCTCATGCTTTTAACACTTATGTGCTCCTTTGAAACAACATCGATCTCAGTGTCATTGCCATATATGACGGATGACCTCAACGGTACAAGTACACAAGCAGTGTGGGTGGGAGCAGCGTTTTTACTCACTTCAGCTGTTTTCCAACCGTTAATTTCGTCCCTCTCTGAAATTTTTGGACGGCTGGCTTTAACCATGACGTCAATAAGTTTCTTTTTTATAGGTTCAGCTGTGGGAGGCTCTGCGCCTAATATGACGGCTGTTATCATCGGTCGAGCTCTACAGGGCGTTGGCGCTGGTGGTATTCTGTCACTTGTCGAAATTATCATTGCTGACCTTATTCCTCTACGGGTGAGAGGTGTTTATTACTCTCTTCTTGGTTGTATGTGGGCTATCGGTGGAGCTTGCGGTCCTCTTATGGGCGGTGGATTCACATCTAAGGTTACTTGGAGATGGATTCTATACATCAATCTACCCATTGCTGGCATATGTGCTGGTTTGACACCAATTTTTCTTCGTCTACAACTACAAGAAAAGTCTTTCAAACAAAAACTGAAAGAAATTGATTACATTGGCATGATTATTTTCACTTCTGCAGGTACCTCTCTTTTGCTTGGTATTTCTTTTGGAGGAGTCATGTACCCTTGGAAGTCCTACAATGTCATTCTTCCTTTAATCCTAGGATTTGTGGGAATTATTGCTTTTGGTTTCTATGAAGCATACTATGCCAAATATCCCATGATTAGATTGGCAATTTTTCTCCACCCTGTCGCTATTTTTGGCTATGTCCAGATTATTCTTCATGCTATTGTGTTTTGCTGCATTTTATATTTCCTTCCATATTACTTTGAAGGTGTAAAAGGCTATAGTGCACTAATTTCTGGTGTGGCCATTTTGCCAATGTCTGTCACTTGCTCACCTTCTTCTATTCTTTCTGGTTACATCATTAACTGGACTGGCAAGTATGCTCTTCTTTCGTGGATTAGTTGGGCTATTCTTACTGCTGGTACAGGAATTCTTGTCTGCTTAAAACCTGAAAACACTGCTGGCCAAAATATTGGCTACCTTATTCTAGGTGGATTTGGAACTGGACTAATTTTCACAATCTCTAACATCATTGTGCTTGTTCCTAACACCAATGAAAATACTCCTTACGCAGCATCTATGCTTTCATTCCTTAGAGTTTTGGGCCAGAGTTTTGGTGTTGCTATTGGTGGTTCAGTGTTTTCTAATACTTTCGCCAAGCAGCTTGTTCAATACCCAGAGTTGAAAGCATCACTTCAAGGCTACTCTGGTGGTGACCCAGTCGGTCTCATTAAAGTAGTCAGCAGTATGCCTGATTCAGAAAATAAGACTCTCCTTGTCAATGGCCTAAGTAGTTCTATTCAGATGGTCTGGTGGTGCATGCTTGCATTTGCTTCTGCTGGATTTCTATTAAACATTTTTATCCGGGATATGTCAATGAATATCGAGTATGAAGCCGCGCAGAACGTTGTTAGCAAGCCCGAGAAGGACATTGAAGAAAACTAGTTTAATTCTTCATTCATTTTTTGGCATCTTATAATTTCATAACTTGTAGTTTCTAATAAATATTTATTCATCACTTATGCTAACTTTACAAAACATTGTACGACTTTGATATCCTGTATTATTATCCGAACTTTTAGAATGAATGAACTTATGTTCATGCGTTACAAGAACAGCTTTCATACAATAGCAAAGCAATTCACATGTGATACGTTATTAGTCAGCAATTACTTTATTTTGGCCAATCATATCAAAGTCATATCTTATTATGCATCAGTCTGATATATACCCTACTTTGCATCTAACGCGTAAATTTAAGTCCCATTTTGTATCAAGTCTAAACGGGGTACAACTAAACTTTTTTTTTGGCTCTGAAAAATATTTTATTTTTTTAATTTTTTTTTTGATTTATATTTGGAGTGCAACGGCTTTGACCTGGAAATCTTTTCTTCTCTTCACCACAAATTGCCTATCCGCCAGCAGTATCAAGATGTCCAGCTCTCTCACTAGGTACGTTACTTTCACTTAATTTGAATTATTTCTTTGTTTTCTAACTTTTCACAGAATTGCTATCGTCTCTGACGACAAGTGTAAGCCCAAGGTATGTTCTCATTATTTTGTCAACCCTCAAATCATGCCCTGCTAACAAGTTCCCTACAGAAATGCAGACAGGAATGTAAAAAATCATGCCCAGTAGTCAGAACTGGTAAGCTCTGTATCGAGGTTGAACCCACCTCCAAGATTGCTTTCATTTCGGAGAACCTGTGTATTGGTTGTGGTATTTGTGTCAAGAAGTGTCCTTTCGGAGCAATCACCATTATCAATCTCCCCACCAACCTGGAAAAGGAAGTCACTCACAGATACTCAGCAAACTCCTTCAAATTGCACAGACTGCCTACTCCCAGACCTGGTCAGGTTTTGGGTCTTGTCGGTACTAACGGTATTGGTAAATCTACCGCTCTGAAGATTCTTGCCAACAGAGAAAAGCCCAACCTTGGCAGATTCGACAACCCTCCTAGCTGGAACGAGATTTTGGTTTACTTCAGAGGTAGTGAGCTGCAGAACTACTTTACAAAGCTTTTAGAAGATAATCTTAAGGCCATCATCAAGCCCCAGTACGTTGATAACATTCCTCGTGCCATCCGTGGCCCGAAGAACCACGTCGACGAGCTGTTAAACTCTAAGCTCGACAGAAAGGATGCATTCGATGACATTCTTGACACCCTGGAGCTTCGTGGTGTTATGAAGAGAGAGGTCGCTCAGCTCTCTGGTGGTGAGTTGCAGCGTTTTGCTATTGGTCTTACCTGTGTTCAAAATGCCGACGTTTACATGTTTGATGAGCCCTCTTCTTATCTGGATGTCAAACAGCGTCTTAATGCTGCTGCCATGATTAGACAATTACTCCGCCCTACTTCATATGTTATTGTTGTTGAGCACGATCTGTCGGTTTTGGATTATCTTTCCGATTTCGTGTGTATTTTGTACGGTGTCCCCTCTGTGTACGGTGTTGTCACCCTTCCTTCGTCTGTCCGTGAAGGTATCAATATTTTCCTTGATGGTAATATTCCCACTGAGAACCTGAGATTCAGAACTGAGTCTCTCCAGTTCCGCATGGTTGACGCTGCTGACGTTATCCCCATTGACCAGAGCAGAAGCTTGAGCTACCCCAAGATGCAGAAGACCCAGGGTGATTTCCAGCTGAACGTTGAAAGCGGTGAGTTCACTGATTCTGAGATCATTGTCATGATGGGTGAGAACGGTACTGGTAAGACTACCTTTTGTAGACTTCTTGCCGGCGCTATCACTCCTGACAACGGCAAAAAGATTCCCAACCTTAATATCAGTATGAAGCCTCAGAAGATTGCTCCCAAGTTTACTGGTACAGTCAGACAGTTGTTTTTCAAGAAGATCAGATCCTCATTCCTGCATCCTCAATTCCAAACTGATGTGTGCAAGCCTCTTAGAATTGATGATATTATTGACCAGGAGGTCCAGCATCTGTCTGGTGGTGAGTTGCAGCGTGTTGCTATTGTTCTTTCGCTTGGTATTCCCGCCGACATCTACCTTATCGATGAGCCCTCTGCGTACCTCGATTCCGAGCAGCGTATTATCTGTGCTAAGGTTATTAGAAGATTCATTTTGCATGCGAAGAAGACTGCCTTTATTGTTGAGCACGATTTCATCATGGCCACTTACCTGGCTGACAGAGTTATTGTCTTTGAAGGCCAGCCCTCTGTCAAGTCATTCGCCAAGAAGCCTGAGTCTCTGCTCACTGGTTGCAACCGTTTCTTGAAGAACCTGAACATTACATTTAGAAGAGACCCCGTCTCTTTCAGACCTAGAATCAACAAGCTGGGCTCGCAAATGGATCAGGAACAGAAGAACAGTGGCAACTACTTCTTCTTTGAGTCTAACGATGCCTAAATGGCCAGTTGGTGTTAATTATTATTATTATTATTATTATTATTATATTTTTTGGTTTTTGTTTTTTTCATTAACTTTGCAAAATTATTAGATAATAATTGAACATCTATGACAAGCCACTCAAAAAAAGAAGTGGTTTGTGCTTTTGCATGTTCAAGATGCTCGTAAAGATATAATAGGGAATCTTTGTTGCTTAACTGATTCATTTTATCAAGAGGGTTTTTTGAACACATCCGTCAAAGTAGTCCGGCAATCTATTTCTTTGAAAATGAATTTGTAAATGCTCATATCGATAATCAAATGATTTGTGCCTTTGAAAACAGTATACAGTCGGGGAATTTATCATATGTAAAAAGATCAATATTGAAGCTTTTATTGGAAAGCCATAATACGTTGACCCTGTGCAGATGGGTTTCTATAAGCTTGTCAATTACCCAGAAGATTTTTGGAGTTTCCACTTGACAAGAATTAACATAACTGAAAATTAAAAACGGCTTATCCCCAAAATTGATAATTTTTGCCAAATTATTTTGACATTCTACAGTTGAAACAATAAAATAATAATGTTGATGTGATTAGTTGATGAAAATTTTTGTTCACATGCATTAGTGAAGCAAACTGCTTGGAATACAGCCCGTAAAAATACCAATTGTCTTAGTGTGCAAACCGCATAGACATTGTATCTATAGTAGTAAGTCGCGGGGAATTGATACCATCACAAGCTACTACGCCCAGGACCAGTTCCAAAACTTCCAATGGCAAGAGATCAAACTTATACAAGACAGAGTAGATTATGGGAACTGACTCTGGCATATTAGCCATTGTTGTGATAGTTGATGTTGAAGGGATGGAAATGATGTTTTAAAGAAAAATGAAATTAGAAAATAGGATATATTCAAGCAACATAACAACGGGTCAGCTTTTAATGCTATAATAAATTGATTTTGGCTCATTAGGCTGTCAAGTGACAACAAGAATTATTGTAATATGGTATTACTATATTTGGTGTTGACCACAAAGGTTTAAACTCACTTTCATCATTCTTTTATTTCATTTTCATTGAGAAAGTTTATACATTTAATCATTATCGGTTGGAAAAAAAAGATATCTAATAAACTCGTAAGGGCTCACAAAATACAAAGGAATTCTTTTTTTTTGTAAAATTTAAAAGACCTAGGCCTCGTCAGATTAGCGCCGTTATACCGTCTAAATTATTCAGGGCGAGTGGATTGTTCAGGTAAACTGGGTTCCTGGGACAAATGCACACTTTCAGCCGTACTAGACAAAGAGGGTAAGGGCTGCGTTTCATTTCCAGTAGTAGGGTGGTTAGCATTAGCTGATTCTTCGGGCTGCAGGCGAGCGTCAACAGAGCCAGAACCCTGTGTCAAACCATCTAGACTCTTCAGTGGAGATATAGATCGTGAAGTAGGTTCAATAGCGTTGGAAGTGCTAACATGTGGTTCTGAAGTAACAGGAGTTGTATTCGGAAGGATTCTTGAGGATTGAGAACTACTTGGCTCTTTTTCTAACTGAGTGGCCACAACTGATATATTTCTGTTACTAATAGTATCAGGAACGAATGACCGTTCAACATTCTTAGGAGCGTTATTCTGGGTTATAGTCTTAAAAAACAACAGGGAGTTAAGATTGTAAGAACAAGTAGGGCAAGCATGTGTCTGAGATTTCCAAATTTTGGGTTCTGAGCTTCCCCCTGTAATCGAAACTCTAATTGAAACTTCTTTCGGAAATTTGATGGTTAAAAATTCCTCTCCATCTTGAGGAGTTTGATTGAGATTCTCAGTGTTTTCCGTTTGATCAGAGCTGGCATTCTGGCGGCCGCTTGCATTTTGATTGGGCTGTAATATTTGATTGGAGCTGTTCTCACCGGGTAGTGCTCGCGGCGTGTGAGGACGATTAGTGGCTTGTGTCGGTAGGATCTGGCTAGTATTATTGTGAACTATCATTGGACCATGGTTATCATTGTTACCTTGTCCTTGCTTAACTCGGTTACCAGGTGCAATTCGAATTTCTTGATCACGATCACCATTGCTGCCTTGTTCTTGTTCGGCTTGATTAAGAGGTTCAATTTGATCTTCAACAGGAACGTCAGTGGGAATTTCGTGCACACCATTGCAGCCATGAAAAAAACCTGAAAAACCGGTTACAATATGTACGATTTCGTACTGTCGTGTAATGTTAGTAATGTAAAAGTATCAGAGTTCTCCAGATTCTTACATGGGTCCCAATGTGTTACCACAAGCCGTTCAGGGTCAACCTCTAACATACACACCAAAAAGATAATGTAGCCAGTTATTAAAAAATAAAGCCCGATAAAAGCACAGGTCGCAGCACTCAAGTCGCTCCATTGTGTTTCGAGAATGAGTATAAGTGTAGGTAATATTTCTCGAATAAAAGCGTCGATGATTAAAACAATAGCCACGGATTTAAACACATATAGTATATAATGTTTCCGTATAATTATGGCAGTTGTAAAACCTAAAACGAGAACAATCAAAAGAGGTATTCTTATAAGCGAAATGGTTGTTGTAAAAGTAAACATTGCTTTTTTCACATATCCTGAAGATGTTATTGATTCCTTAGTTCGTTTCAAATCAGAAGTATTAAGCACACACAGAGTCATTCTATCCTTGACTTCCATTGATAGAACCACTGTTTCGTTGGTTCGATTTAAATTGAGAAACACACTCACATGCATAGTATTCCATTCTCCAAGATTGTCTACAGGAACTGTGGTTTTGTTAACCGGATAATAATTGAAGACAAAAAAAGACTTGCAGTATCCTTCCCAAAGATAACTGCCTGTTGCAATAGTTGAACACAAAGTGGAGGGTTAACATTGAAAATATTGGTTGAAAGGGTATGGTCGCGCGTTCCTAATTGACGCTGGGAATTTACGCAAGTAAAACAGTAAAGAAGCATCAGAAGTTCTTTGAATTTCATCTTTGAGAATTAACAAACCAAAAACTGGTGATATAGAGAGGGTTATAATAGATAGTGTTAAAGCATACCAAAATAAAAGGAATTTATACAAGAAGAATTGAAAACAAATTTATAAAGAAAATTTGATGAAAGCTGTTTGGCAGACATTACAGATGTTGTGCTTCATTATCATTGTGGTGAACAGTGATCAAGAATATTTACTTTCTCACGATCCATTTGAAAGTGATCTGGATAAACACAAGGCAACTCTAAAGTCCGGTACTGTTATATCATTGGTATCTAAAAGTTTCTATTACAATACCTATTTGTGAACCATTATCTATCAATAATAAAAATGATATAATTGTGATTTTTGTTTCATTTTTCACCAACTTATATAAAAATGTTTACAAATAGGGCATGAGTAGGTTAAAATGGGGGTGTTAAGGCTTTTTTCCTATTCCAGAGAGGGGTGAATGTTTCAGTGCATTTCCTATGCTAATCATCTTGCTGCATTATTAAACATATCACGTTTGAATTGTTCTACATGTTTCATTAAAAACTTAAACTTTTTCTACGCTAATAGAATATATGGAACTGTTTTAGTAAACGTCAAGAAGAACGTTTTTGTTGCTGGTAGAAGTTGCATTTTGTTTTCCACGCATCAGTTATTTATTAAGCTTTATATACTATATACTGTCCATTCACAACAAAATGATATATTAAAAATATCTCAATATTCGTCATGTTTAACTGTCAGAAATCAGCACATAAATTGGTGTTTCATTAATTTGTATGGAACTTTTTGCGTATTCCACAAACATCAAGCTCCAACCGACATCGTTCAGGATCCATTTTGTTTCCCGAATAAGCACCATCTATTTTGTACAACTGTTTGATAGCTGCATCGTATGGAGACATTTCACACATATCATCTTTTGTGACGTCAAAGAACATTGGGATAAAGTCTGAAACATCCAGCGGTTCAAGTCTAATTCCGCTGTCGTAAATATATATGTATTGAAGGTGTCTAGTATTCTTTTCGTATTCAATACTTAATTTGGTCGCCCACTCTTTAAATGAAAGATTTTCTGTTTGATTCTTGTTGTGAATCAAAAGCATTGTGAGTGAACTGGTATTTGTCAGTATCACATACAATGTTGATGCCAAGTTAAAATCGGGGATGTTATAGTATTCCCATAGATTTCTGTATGATATGTCTAGAAGCTTGATATTACACATACTGCGATACAAAGGCTCCAGGTGTTCGTAATATCCATTGAAATACATTGATAACGAAGTTATTGTCGGATTAGATTCAAGAAAACAAATGATGAATTCAATATTTTCCACCAGTTGCCCGGAGATTCTGAGTGTTTGCAGTGTAGGCACATGTAGAAGGTTACTTTTAATATACTTATGGTCAATCTGAGATTGAAAATCTAAACCAAGTTCAATCAAATTTGTAAACTTTTGTCCTAAAGGAAGGTTAAATTTTGAGAAAATTGAATAAGCGCTAGTTGTCAACACTTCGAGATTACTGGGAAAATCCAAATACTGAAGACCCAAGTTTTCAATTTCCACCTTACGCAAGTTTGGATTGTGTTCAATCAAAGTAGTTGTTAGCTCTTTGGCAGCCCATGTGTTTTGAAGCTTCCAGATTACCAAATGCTCTAGTTTCAGTAGCGCAAGTAGTCTTATACAATCCTCGCAACCGATACCATATGGATCCATAATTAAAGAATGGATTTGGCTGGCCATATTGTGTTCTGCAAATATTGCTATCAAACATTTTAACTCAAGAGAAGTAGCTGAAGCATGTACAATTGTACAGCTGACAGGATGGTCTAGCAAAGAAATCATGTTGACAATCGTTTGACATACTAATTGATTATAATAAACAGCTATCATGTCTATATTCAACTCATCGTAGTCAACTTTCTTGATGTAATTGACAATAAATGATGAAAGTCTACTGCGTAATTTGTGAGCTCCACTATTGTTTTCGGTTTCCTCCCAAAACTGTCGGTTCATATTATCATAACTTCTTGCTAAGGAATATAAAAAGTTTGTGTCTATCTTCAACGTAGCCAAATATTGCAATTTGGGAATGGTGATGATTCTTTCTGGTCCAAGTCGGACTGACGAAAATAAAAACGGATTCTTTTGAAAAATTACGTGACGAACAAGCCGTAGTTGATTTTGACTGAGAGGTCCTTCTAAATGGAATTGGTTAACTGGCTCAATTCCTCTGGACTGTAACATATTTTTATTGAAAACAAATGGTATTGATCTGTACAGTATCGAACCCGACATATATCCCTCATATATTTCGGGTTCCTGGTTCCAATAAGAGTATTTCAAAGTAATTGTCCAAACCAATTCGTAAAAGAACTTGTTTACTTGGACTAAAGGCATCATTTGGTAAGTTGATAGTTCTGGAAGAGTTTCGACATTGTCCAATAATCCTTGCAGGTATGTGAATTTAATTGATCTCGTCAAAGCCCATTCGTTTAAAAGCTCCAAAATAATTTTTGATAGTAGTTCTGTTGGTAGATTAATCAACAGCAATTGTCTTGGCAAGTCAGATCTACTTTTGTTGGTGATGCTTTTCTTCTTTTTTTTGTAACGATGACATGATAACCATGCTTTCTGAACGAAGCTGTGCATTCTGTACAAAACCCAAAGAATATTTGTATTACTGAGGTATGTTAAAAAAATACAAAACATTTGATGCAAGAAACTATGGGATATTACAGACTTTATAGCTTTTTTGTAGATATGTAAACTAAAAAACCCTTTGAGTTTTCATATTCATATAGGAAATACAAACTTTAAATGCTCTCTTTTTCAATTCCTTTATCATACGAAAAACAAGTAATAAAAAGGAGGGAAACATGAATAATGCTCAATGTTACAAGCTTCTTGCTCAAAGAAATGGCATTAAGGAGTAATGATACATGTACCATACTTTTTACTATTTGTACCATGAATTATATACAGTCCCTAAGAAAAAAATTTACGAAATTCCCCAAAACAAAGTTTTATATTCAAATAGGAGCAGGATAACCCACACAAAAGAATTGGATAGTAATCTTTTAATGCGATATTCAATTATATGATAGCTGAATTACATATAAACAATGATATATAGGCTAGTACCATGTGGTGACCTTGAAAAGCTATTTGCTAGAATTAAGCAAATGAATGGAGTGGACGATGACAAATACTGGAGAAAGCGTCCACCATGGAAGCAATCAAACTACTTACGCAGCATGAAATCATACAAAGCCTTGCAAAAGCTGAAAAGCAGTTTGCATGTTGCTTCGCGTAATGAATGGCAATCAGATTATGACACACCAGATGAAACCAGCCACTACTACTCTATCGTCAAGAGAGAGTTGTATG